>ULTB01050424.1_pt1 | contig 27873 bp, 19 predicted proteins | sample 1957251 | NCBI WGS metagenome assembly ULTB01 (sample SAMEA4835724, study PRJEB28245) | human gut metagenome | biome: gut microbiome; material: fecal sample | place: Denmark | collected 2008
TCTTTTTTGTGCTGTCTGTATATTTTGGGGCAGTTCACAAAAGAGTGTCTCCTTTTTTATTGCGCGAATATTTATAAGGCGGCGGATATTATTCGCCTGCGAAATTTATACTATACCGGCACACATCCTGCAAAGCATATCTTGAACGCCGGCTCCCCTTGCAGGGGCGCCTGATAGATTCCGACGAAAAATTCAATTCACTTCTCCCTACCAGATACCGAAAAAAATTCCCTCTCCGGAAGCTCGTCCGAAGAGGGAATTTATTATATATCTTACTTGTTCACCGCGCCGCAGCACTTCTTGTATTTCTTGCCGCTGCCGCAGGGGCAGGGATCGTTCGGGCCTATCTTTGCGCCCTTGCGGACGGTGCGCCCCTTTTCGCTGCCGTCGGACGCGCCGCTGGTCGAGGTTATCTCGGCGACCTGCTTGCGCTTGGTGTCCTCCTCGTTCTTGGGCATGATGGTCATCATCAGGCGGACGGTGTCCTCGCGGATGGACATGGTCATCTCATCGAAGATATCATAGCTCTCCTGTCTGAACGCAACAACGGGATCCTGCTGGCCGTAGGAGCGAAGTCCTATGCCGCGCTTGAGCTCCTCCATGGCGTCAATGTGATCCATCCACTTGCTGTCGACCATCTTGAGCAGAACCATGCGCTCGAGCGCTCTCATTATCGGCACGCCGTTCTCGTCGACGCCCATGAGCTCCTCGCGCTCGTCGTAAAGCTTATGTCCGCGCTCAATGAGCTCTTCCTTTGCGTCCTCGCGGTCAAAGCCGTCGACGAAGTCTTCGGGAGTGGTCAGCCAGCCGAGGAACTTCTCACGCAGTCCGGCTATGTTCCAGTCGGCGTGGGAGAGCGCCTTCGGGCAATAGAAATCTATGGACTCGGCGATGCACTCGTCGAGCATCTTGAGTATAACGGGCTTGAGGTTCTCGCCGTCGAGCACCTGGTCGCGCTGCTTGTAGATAAGCTCACGCTGGCGGTTCATGACATCGTCGAAGCTCAGGACGCTCTTACGCACGGAGAAGTTGCGCGACTCAACGCGCTTCTGCGAGCTCTCGATAACATTTGAAATCATCTTCGACTCTATCGGCATATCCTCGGGGGTTCTGAGCGTGTTCATTATAGTTGTCACGCGCTCGCCGCCGAACAGGCGCATCAGATCGTCCTCAAGCGACAGGTAGAAGCGGCTAACACCGGGGTCGCCCTGACGGCCGGAACGTCCGCGCAGCTGGTTGTCGATACGGCGGGACTCGTGGCGCTCTGTGCCTATGATGCAGAGGCCGCCCGCCTGTCTTACCTGCTCCGCCTCGCCGGAGATTTCATTCTTATATTTCTTCTCGAGAGCCTGGAATTCCTCTCTCGCGCTGATTATATCCTCGTTGTCCGTGTCGCCGAAGCCGGTCGATTCGGCTATAAGCTCTTCGCTGTAGCCCTTGCGGCGCATCTCGGACTTCGCAAGGAACTCTGCGTTACCGCCGAGCATGATATCGGTTCCGCGCCCCGCCATGTTCGTGGCTATCGTGACCGCGCCGAGCTTACCTGCCTGCGCGACAATTTCCGCTTCCTTTTCATGATACTTGGCGTTGAGCACTTCGTGCTTGATGCCGCGCTTTTTGAGGAGCTTACTGAGCGTCTCGGACTTCTCGATGGATATCGTACCGACAAGCACGGGCTGACCCTTTTCGTGGCGCTCGACAATGTCATCGATGACTGCGTTGAATTTCGCGGGCTCGGTCTTGTAGACGAGGTCGTCCATATCCTTTCTTATCATGGGCTTGTTGGTCGGAATCTCCACGACGTCGAGCGAATATATCTCCTGGAATTCCTCGCTCTCCGTCATAGCCGTACCGGTCATACCGGAGAGCTTGTCGTAGAGTCTGAAGTAGTTCTGGAATGTAATGGTCGCAAGCGTCTTGCTCTCGTGCTCAACATTGACGCCCTCTTTTGCTTCGATAGCCTGGTGCAGACCCTCATTGTAGCGTCTGCCGAGCATGATGCGTCCAGTGAACTCGTCGACTATGAGCACCTGTCCGTCCTTCACGACGTAGTCGACATCGCGGCGCATGACGCCTATAGCCTTTATCGCCTGGTTGATGTGGTGCTGGATGGTCATGTTCGCGGGATCCATGAGGTTGTCGAGATTGAAATACTTCTCTGCCTTTGCGATACCTTTCTGGGTCAGCACGGCGGTTCTCGCCTTTTCGTCAACTATGACGTCGCAGTTTTCGCTGACCTGGTCGGCGGTGTCTTCGAGTCTCGAAGAGGAGCGCAGCTCCTTTATGCGCTCGAAGTTGAGCGTGCGGGCGAAGGAGTTCGCCTGCTTGTAGAGGTCGGTCGAGCGGTCGCCGCGGCCGGATATGATGAGCGGCGTTCTCGCCTCATCGATAAGTATCGAGTCGACCTCATCGACTATTGCAAAGGAGTGTCCGCGCTGAACCTTGAGCTCTTTGTAGGGCACCATGTTGTCACGCAGATAGTCGAATCCCATCTCGTTGTTCGTGCCGTAGGTTATGTCGGCGGCGTATGCCTCGCGGCGCTCGTCGTTGTTCTTTTCATGGATTATCAGACCGACCTTGAGCCCGAGGAAGCGGTAGACCTTGCCCATCCACTCGCTGTCGCGGCGTGCGAGGTAGTCGTTGACCGTGACGATGTGGACCCCTTTGCCGGAGAGCGCATTGAGATAAGCGGGGAGCGTTGCGACGAGCGTTTTGCCCTCGCCGGTCTTCATCTCCGCGATGCGTCCCTGATGCAGAACGATACCGCCGAGAATCTGCACGGGGAAGTGCTTCATCCCGAGCACACGCCACGAAGCCTCGCGGCAGGCGGCGAACGCCTCGGGCAGGATATCGTCAAGGGTCTCGCCGTTGGCGAGGCGCTCCTTGAAATAAGGGGTTTTTGCCTTGAGCTCCTCATCGGTGAGTTTTGAATATTCCTCGTCAAGCGCGAGCACCTTGTCCTTTATCGGCGTGATACGCTTGATTTCTCTCGAAGAGTAGTCTCCGAAAAATTTCTTTAAAAGACCCATAGAAAGTCACCTCAAAAATTTCTTCTTGCCTTAACGGCTTGGATATGTTAATATCGGGTTGATATATTATGCTATTATAAGGGAAACGGAGCGGTGAAAAATGCCTAAAAGAAGCGATTATATCTCGTGGGACGAGTATTTTATGGGGATCGCGATGCTCTCGGCTTGCAGGAGCAAGGATCCGAACACCCAGGTGGGCGCCTGCATCGTAAACGACAGAAACAGGATAATGTCCGTCGGCTATAACGGCTTCCCCTCCGGCTGCGACGACGACGAGTTCCCGTGGGAGCGCGAGGGCAGCGCGTTTAACACAAAATACGCCTATGTCTGCCACGCAGAGCTCAATGCGATATTGAACGCCAGCGGCGACCTGCGCGGATGCAAGGTCTATGTCGCGCTCTTCCCCTGCAACGAATGCGCCAAGGCGATAATCCAGAGCGGGATAAAAGAGGTAATTTATATCAGCGACAAGTACCGCAACACCGACAGCGTGCGCGCATCGAAAAGAATGTTCGACGCCGCGGGAGTGAAATACACGAAGCTCGAGATGAAGCGCGACAAGCTCGTTATCGACTTCAGCGAAAGCTCAATATAAAATCAAGCTTTCCTGCGTCGCCTTTTCGGCGGCGCTTTTTATATATCGATAGTCAGCTCGACCGGACAATGGTCGGAGCCGAATATCTCCTGATGTATTTTCGCGCCGGTAAGCCGGCTGTTGAGCCGCTCGGAGCAGAGAAAATAGTCGATGCGCCAGCCCGTGTTCCGCTCGCGCGATTTGAAGCGGTAGCTCCACCAGCTGTACTGCCCCTCGACGTCGGGATAGAAATATCTGAATGTATCAGTAAAGCCCGCGGAGAGCAGTTCGGTCATCTTATTTCTCTCTTCGTCCGTGAATCCGGGGTTCTTGCGGTTCGTCTTGGGGTTCTTTAAATCTATCTCGTTGTGCGCAACATTCATATCGCCGCAGACTATTACGGGCTTGTCCCTGTCGAGCGAGAGAAGATAGTCCCTGAACGCGTCCTCCCATGTCATTCTGTAGTCGAGCCGTGCGAGCCCATCCTGCGAATTGGGGGTATAGACGCAGACGAAATAGAATTTTTCAAATCCGAGCGTTATCACGCGCCCCTCGCGGTCGTGCTCGGGAATGCCGATGCCGTATGACACGCTCAGAGGCTCTTCGCGCGAAAAGACCGCCGTGCCGGAATAGCCCTTTTTCTCGGCGTAGTTCCAGTAGCAGTGATAGCCCTCGGGCGCAAAGTCGACCTGCCCCGCCTGAACCTTCGTCTCCTGCAGGCAGAGGATATCGGCATCAAGCGCCGCAAAAGCCTCGGAAAAGCCCTTGCCGATGCACGCTCTTATTCCGTTGACATTCCATGAGATGAGCTTTTTCTCCGCCATGCCGCAGACTCCTTTCGGGGTGTATCTTATGCGCCGGAGCACATATACCTTGATATTATATCATAACTTTCGGAGAATTTCCATAACTTTATAAAAGCGAATGTAAACAATCTATTACTAAAAGGCAGTCTGTAATGTTATCTTGCATAAAAACACGGCGTTATTAATTTTGTTTTTATCAAAATTTACTTGACATTATTAGTTAATTAGTGTAAATTTATAGTGCGCTGTGTTGCCTTGTAAAGTGCAGCACAAAAAACGGGCGGAAATACCCGAAAATATTTTATGAAAGGTTTTTGACATGAAAAAGAATCTTCTGAAGATCGCTTCCCTGCTTCTTGTCCTCGCGATGATATTCTCGTTCGCGGCGTGCAAGAGCGACAAGGACAACGGCGATTCCACAGCCCCCTCCGAGAGCTCCGCAGACACTAACAACACCGTCGCCGACGAGAGCACCCCCGCAGAGGCCTCAAGTGAGGACGCTTCTGCCGAGTCCACCGAAATTGAGACCGTTACCGACGCTTCCGGCAAGGTCATCGAGACCAAGCCCGCCGACAGCGGCAAGGCTCCCGTAGTCACCTCGAAGGGCAACAAGGCCCCCTCGAGCACCGCGGATATCCTCAACTATTACAATGCCGCCACAAAGGCAGCCGTCTCCGGCAAGGTCGGCTTTGCAAAGCACAGAGAGACCAAGAACGAGAAGATTGAGGCAAACGCTGTTGTCAAGCAGTTCAAGAGCCTTATCTACAAGTTCATGGGCATCGGTGCCGAGAACGCATACAACGAAACCGTCACCAAGGGTCAGTGGAATACCGACACAAACAAGTATTTTCTCAGAGCTTCGACCCTCGGCACCGGCGACGTCACCGCAGCTTCCTGCAAGCAGAGCGGCTCGAACTACATAATCACCATCAACATCAAGAACGGCAATTCCTATGCAACCAAGGGCACCGCGACCTGCAACGCTCCCCTCGACAAGAGCGGAATCTGCGTCGGCGACAAGGACAAGGGTTACTATGACCACAAGAGAGCCAGCTGCATCTATGACGCTATCGACGAAGTTTACGGCGGCGCAAAGGTCACCGAGAGCTACTCGGGCGCAGTCGTTACCGCAACCATCGACGCCGCTACCGGTCATTTCGTCAAGCTCGATGTCAAGTTTGATATCACCGTCAACATCGACATCGGTATCGGCAAGCCCACCGCTACCGGAACATCGTATGTAAGCTATTCCAGCTTCAAATATTGATTTTTCCAAGGGGATAGAAAACAATGAATAAGAATCTCAAGAGAATCGCGGCTCTTCTGCTCGCGATAGCTATGGTTGCAAGCTTCGCGGCGTGCAAGAACGACAAGAATAACAACGACACAACTGCCGCCGGCGACGTTGCCATAAACGGCGACGCTATTGCGGACGATCTGCTTCCCGAGGCCTCCTCGGAAGCAGCCTCCGACGACACCGCGGTCGAAACCGAGATAGTGACCGACAAAGAGGGGCACACCGTTATCGAGACCAAGGCTCCCGCCGACAATTCCGCAAAGCCCTCGAACGGCAAGCCCGAGAGCTATGCCGAGATTCTCGCCGCTTACAGAGACGTTCTCAATCTCGCAAAGAGCAGCAAGGTCGGCTATGAGAAGTCCGAGTGGCAGACCCTGCCCAAGGACAAGAGAAACTTTGACGGCTTTGTTATCAACGCGGCTCTTCCCGTTGCCGAGCTGTTCATGACCAGCGAAAAGGATGCCAAGGGCAAGAAGCACGAGAACAACCCGAAGGGCACCGACATGAAGTGGTTCCCGATCTACCAGCATCCCACAAAGGGCTGCACCCTGACCGATGTCAGCAAGATAAAGAGCGCAAAGTGCGAGGTTCTCTCGAACGGCAACTACAAGATAACGATAGTTCTCAAGGCGGATATCAACCCCGAGCCCTGCGATCCCAAGACGGGCGTTATCTCCAAGGGCTTCACCGGAACGATGTTCAGCCCCCTTGCAAAGGCCGATATCGACAACACCCTCCAGAACGACCCCAACGTCACGAAGGTCGTCAAGGATGTTGAGTATTCGCTCAAGTACTATGACTGCACCGCAGTGCTCACCTACAACCCCAAGACCAATCATATGGTAGATCTCTATCAGTATATGCATGTCCTCATCACCGGCTCCGGCAAGGTGCTCGGCAGCAAGTTCAGCGGCAGCGCGGTTCTCGACAACTTCCTCGAGATAACCAACGTCAAGTATTAATCGAATAGCAAAATAGAAAAGGCGCGGTTCACAGCTTATGTGAGCCGTGTCTTTTTATATAACTCCGCTTTTTCGGATTTAACAACAAACTTGAAAAATTGCCCCGAATAGGGTATAATTAGCTGACTTTAAAAAATTGTGAGGTGCCTATGGACAGAGAAAACAGAAAATTTCTGAAAAAGCTTTCCGTATGCGTTGCCGTTCTGTTTGTTATAGTAACGGTCGTGAGCCTGTGCGTGATGAATTTCACGCCGATAAACAGGCTTCTCGGAGGATACAAAGAGCAGCCGCTCGACCTCTCCCGCGCAGACGGAGCCAATATTACTTATAACGACGACGGCACGATAACCCTCGGCGAGGGCTATTCCGAGATAGAGTTTACCGGCATTGACGCGCGCGTCGGTTCTATAGGGTTCGATGTCGACTTCGGAGAGTCGGCAAACAGCGGCAAGGTCTATGTCGATTTCGCCGATTCAACGAGCTCATATTACCGCACGAATATCGCAAAGCTCACGCTCGAAAACGGGCTCGACAATGTCATGACCTGCAACTTCTCCGGCGAAGTGTCGCGCCTCAGACTCGAGATATCTCTCGACGACTATCACAGCGCAACGCTCAAGGGCATCACGCTCAATCAGTCGATAAGCGCGCTGCACATAGCGGAAATTATCCTGACATATCTGCTCATAGCTGCTGCCGCCATAATTATCATCTATGCTATAGCGAATCCCGCCGGAGCGCGCAAGAAATTCTCCGACAACAGAGTCAACTGCACCCGCATCGCGGCAGTCATAACCGCCGCCGCAATGGTATTTTCGGTGTATCTCACATTCACAAATCTGCAAAAAGGCTGGTCGACCACGCACTACAGCTTCACTTCGCAGGAGGGCGACCAGATAACCAAAGAGCTCGTTGACGCGTTTGAGCATCATCAGGTGAACCTTCTCGAAGAGCCTGACGAAGATCTGCTCAAAATGGACAATCCCTATGAATACACAAGGCGTGATGCTGAAATAGGCGCGGGCAACTTCCTCTGGGATCACTGCCTGTATAACGGCAAATACTACTCATATTACGGCATCGGTCCTGTCATTGCGCTGTTCCTGCCGTATCATCTGATAACCGGCTGCTATTTCCCGACCGGCTGGGCGACGCTGATGTTCGCGCTCGTCGGAATAATATTCCTGACGAAGATATATCTCGCGGTGATAGACAAAAAATTCCGCGATTTGCCGACAAACACGGTGCTCGCCGGATTGATAACCTTGCAGATGTCCTCGGGAATCATGTTCTCCGCGGCGCGTCCGCTGTTCTATGAGCTCGCCATCTCCGGCGGATTCATGTGCGTGACTATCGGCGCGTATCTGCTCATGACCTCGAATATTCTCTGGGACGGCAAAATTTCATATGTCCGCCTCGGCTTTGCCTCGTTCTTCCTCGGCTATGCCGTGCTCTGCCGCCCGACGCTCGCGGTCTATTGCATCGCCGCGCTGTTCTTCTTCGCGGGCGGACTCAAAAAGGCTCTCGACGGACTCGAAAAGAAGCAGAAGACCCGCACATTCTTCAAATATGCGGCTGTCGCCCTCGTCCCGCTCGGCGTTATCGCCCTCGGGCAGATGGTATATAACTATCTGCGCTTCGACAATCCGTTCGACTTCGGCATTCAGTATTCGCTGACGATAAACGACTTCACCCACTCGGAGTTCCACTGGAAATATGTGCTCATCAATATGTATGCGTATCTTCTGAACATGCCGCACTTCACGCCCAAGACATTCACGCATCTTGCTTCTTCCGCAGAGCGTTTCGGGCTCAACGGCTATATGTTCTTCGACGACGCTGGCAAGAATCTTATATCCGTCGGAATCATATACCGCGCTCTGCCCATGTTCGCCTATCTCTTCTCGGGCAAGGCATTGCAGCGCGTCGAGAAGAAAAAGCGCGTGCTGCCCATCCTGCTTATCGGCGTGACCTGCATTCTCATGCCGCTCGCGATAATCTTCTCCTCGTGGGAGAGCGGCTATGCCGTACGCTACAACGCGGACTTCTCATGGCAGATGGTCATCGGCGCGCTCGTCATCGCGTTCACGCTCTACAAGAGCATCAAGTCGGAGAGCGCAAAGAAGCTCGTCGATTTGATATTCACGGTCTCGACTGTCGCGTGCATATATGTGAACATGGCTCAGCTGATCTCGTTCACGGGCGTTGAAGGCGCTTTCTGGATGAATCTCTGGAGATAAAATAAAACTAATCTGACCCTGTCTGTCATGCGGACGGGGTCAAATCACGATATAAAAGACGAGAGAATCGACGGCGGCGAGACGTTCGACTGGAGCGGCGCGGGCGAAACAATGCACCCGATAGAAATACCCGCCTGCTACAAAGAAAAATTCGAGCTCGTGCATCACGAGGAGTGGAAGCTGAAAGTGCATTTCACGCGCGAGAGCTGGAACGGCAGGACGAAAGCCTGCCGCGGAATCAGCGCGTCGCTGACACCCGAGGAGATAGAAAACTGGGAGCGCGAGCATCTCCGAATGCCCAGAGAAAACGCACCCGAGGAGTTCGATGTTCTCCACTTCGCCGCCATGGCGGAGCTCAGGAAAAAAGACTGATAAAAAGCAATCCTACCCGAAATTTTCGTCGGGTAGAATTTTTGCGTTGTATTCCGACAAGAATCAGAAATGCCCAAAGCTCGTTATATACAAAAATCTCCTGTCCGGGAACAACTCCCGGGCAGGAGATTCTGCTTTTTACTTCCAATTATCGCAGCTCTGTCAATCACTCCAACTCAAACGCGCCGGTATAGAGGCGATAGTATGTGCCCTTTTCGGCGATGAGCTTTTCATGGTTGCCGCGCTCGATTATTCTGCCGTGGTCGAGCACCATTATAACATCCGAGTTCTGGACGGTCGAGAGGCGGTGCGCGATAACAAAGACCGTGCGCCCTTTCATCAGCTTATCCATGCCACCCTGGACGAGAGCCTCGGTGCGCGTATCTATCGAAGATGTCGCCTCGTCGAGGATCATGACGGGCGGGTCGGAGACCGCCGCGCGGGCTATCGATATCAGCTGACGCTGACCCTGCGAAAGTCCGGAACCGTCACCCTTGAGTACGGTGTTGTAGCCGTCCGGGAGCATGCGGATGAAGCCGTCAGCATTTGCGAGCTTCGCCGCCGCGATGCACTGCTCGTCGGTCGCCTCGGGGTTGCCGTAGCGGATGTTCTCCATGACAGTGCCCGTGAACAGGTTGACATCCTGGAGCACGACGCCGAGACTGCGGCGCAAATCGGCTTTCTTTATCTTGTTGATATTTATTCCGTCATAGCGTATCTTGCCGTCCGCTATGTCATAGAAGCGGTTTATGAGGTTTGTTATCGTGGTCTTGCCCGCTCCGGTCGCGCCGACGAAAGCCACCTTCTGACCTGGCTCTGCGTAGAGCGTGATATCGTGAAGGACTTCCTTTTCGGGTGTGTAGCCGAAATCGACATGGTCGAGAACGACCTGACCCTCAAGCTTTGTATAAGTCAGAGTGCCGTCGCCGTGGGGATGCTTCCATGCCCACATTCCGGTGTGCTCCTTGACTTCGACTATCTCGCCGTTCTCTTCTTTCGCGTTTACGAGGGTAACATATCCGTCGTCGGGCTCGGGCTCTTCGTCCATAAATGTGAAGATTCGCTCGGCGCCCGCGAGGGCGTTGACAATCGAGTTGAACTGGTTCGACATCTGGGATATCGGGTTTATAAAGTTGCGCGAGAGCACGAGGAACGAGGCTATCATGCCGAGGGACAGCGTGTTGACGCCGGTCAGCCCGAAATTCTTCGTGCCGGCGATAGCCATATACGAGCCGATAACGGCGAGCAGGATATACAGAAAATATCCGAACGCGTTCGTCATGGGCATCATCGAGGTCGCGTGGCCGTTTGCGTTCGCGGCGTTGTGCTCCCATTCGGTGTTGCGCTGCTTCATTTCTTTCTTAGACTGCTCTTCGTGGCAGAAGACTTTTATGACCTTCTGACCGTTTATCATCTCTTCGATATATCCGTCAAGGTCTGCAAGAGATCTCTGCTGGGCTACGAAATACGCGCCGCTCTTGCCGACAACTCTCTTGATTATCTGCATGATAAAGAACAGCGATATGCACACAACGAGCGTCAGACCGACGCTGATATAGAGCATGCAGCAGAATACCGCCGCGACGGTGAACGCCGAAGAAATCAGCTGACCCATCGACTGCGCGAGCATCTGGCGCAGGGTATCGGTATCGTTGGTATAGAGGCTCATCGTGTCGCCGTGGGTGTGTGAATCGAAATATCTTATCGGCAGGCGCTGCATCTTCTCGAACATCTCATCGCGTATGGTCTTGAGCGTTCCCTGCGCTATAGTGACCATGCGGCGGTTGTAGATAAGTGTCGAGAGCGTGCCGATGAGATAGATGACCGCCATGGTTATCAGCGCGCGAATGAAGCCGGAGAAGTCGGGTGATGACTGACCGACCATCGGGGTTATATAATCGTCGATAAGCGTCTGGAGGAACATCGATGACGCCGCACCCGCAACTGCGCTGAGCAGGATGCAGATTGTGACGAGGACTATCGTGCCTTTATAATTTTTGAGATAAGAGAGCAGACGCTTGAGCGTTTTCTTGTCGAGCTTTCTGGGCTGCATTCCGGGTCCGCCGGGCATGCCCTTGGGTCCGCCGTGCATGGGCATAGGCTTACTCATCGTCGTTTCCTCCCTTCTGCTGGGATTCATAAACTTCGCGATAGATATCGCAGGATTTCAGCAGTTCGTCATGCGTGCCCTGCGCGATTATTCTGCCGTTGTCGAACACGAGTATTTTGTCCGCGTTCTGAACCGAGCTTATGCGCTGAGCTATAATTATCTTCGTCGTGTCGGGCATATACTGCGAAAGTCCCTTTTGAATCAGCGCGTCGGTGTGGGTATCGACGGCGCTTGTCGAGTCGTCGAGAATGAGCACCTTGGGATTCTTGAGCAGAGCGCGCGCTATGCACAGCCTCTGCTTCTGACCGCCGGAGACGTTCGTGCCGCCCTGTTCGATATAGGTGTTGTAGCCGTCGGGCATCGCGCTGACAAATTCATCCGCCTGAGCGAGCTCGCAGGCGTGCTTTATTTCATCGTCGGTCGCGTTCTCATTGCCCCAGCGCAGGTTCTCGGATATCGTGCCGGAGAACAGCTCGTTCTTCTGGAGCACCATTGCGACCGAGTTTCTCAGGGTATCGAGATCGTAGCTTCTGACATCCACGCCGCCGAGCATCACTTCACCGCCCGTTACATCGTAAAGGCGCGGGATAAGCTGAACGAATGAAGACTTCGACGAACCCGTGCCGCCGATTATGCCGACCGTCTCACCGGAGGCTATATGCACGTTGACATTGTCGAGCACCTTGGTGTCCGCCTTTGAAGCATAGGCAAAATTGACATTTTTATAATCTATCTCGCCGTCTTTGACTTCGAGAACGGGGTTCGCGGGGTTCGAGATATCGGTCTTTTCGTTGAGTATCTCAGCTATACGCTGAGCGGAAGAGCTCGCGATTATCATCATGGCAAAGACCATGGAGAGCATCATGAGGCTCATGAGTATCTGCATGGCGTAGGTGAACAGCGCGGTAAGCGAGCCGGTGGTCAGACCGAGTGCTGCGTTGTTGCCGCTGGCGATGACCGCCTTTGCGCCGAGCCATGAGATGAGTATCATGCAGGTATACATGCAGACCTGCATGATCGGCGAGTTGAGCGCAATAAGGCGCTCCGCCTTTGCAAAGTCTTTGTATATCTTCTCGGATATCTTCTCGAACTTGCTTATCTCGTGATCCTCCTGATTGAAGGACTTGACGACTCTTATGCCGCGCACATTCTCCTGAACGACGTTGTTGAGCTCATCGTAGGTGTGGAAAACGCGCTTGAACACGGGGTGCACCTTGATGATTATCAGCACGAGCAGAGCCGCGAGGACAGGTATAATCGCAATGAACATAAGCGAAATCTGGCTGTCGATTCTGAACGAGACTATCATGGCGAAAATCAGCATAACCGGTCCGCGTATTGCTATTCTTATGAGCATCTGATAGGCGTTCTGAATATTTGTGACATCCGTCGTCAGTCTCGTAACTATCGACGCGGTCGAGAATTTGTCGATGTTCGAGAATGCGAAGGTCTGAACATTATCATACATATCGCTGCGCAGATTCGCGCCGAACCCGGCGGACGCGCGCGAGCCGAGGAACGCCGCAAGCATTCCCGTCACCATTTGGAACACCGCGAGGAATAGCAGCGCAAGACCGTATTTCCAGACCATGGACATCACGCCGCCCTCGATGCCGTTGTCGATAAGACCCGACATACAAAGCGGGATAACTATCTCGAACACGACTTCAAACGCGGAGAAAAAGATAGTCGCCCATGATACTTTTTTGTATTGGCGCATGCTCTTCAACAAAGTTTTTATCATATTCTCACTCCCTCTTTTCTTTCTTTGCTCCACTTTCCGGTTTGCAGCCGGGGCTGCTGTCAATATCAAGGTTATCGCATATCCTTATGAGATATCTGCGGAGCTGTTCGACTTCTTCTTCGCTGAACGATTTGAGCATCGCCCGCTCGCCGTTATCAATCGAACGGCGTATCTCGAGATTGATGTCTTTCGCCTTATCGGTCAGCCGCACGACCTTGTTTCTCTTGTCCGACGGGTCGGTGCAGGTGCTGAGAAAGCCGCTCTGCTCCATGCGCGTGACTATGCCGACAATCGTCGGATGCGAGACATGGGCGTAGTCTTCAATCTCTTTCTGGGTTGTCTGACCTCCGCGCTCGGCGAGAAATCTTATGATCCGCGACTGCGCAAAAGTCAGCCCGTGCTTGCCGAGTCCTGCATCGGCGTTCGACTTCAGGCGGTTGTCTATACGCTTGAAAAAATATCCGATATGCTCCATAGCGATCTCCTTTCCGCAAAGCTGTTTTCAGCAATATTAAGTGTAGCACGCTACACATTATACATATATGCGCGCCGATTGTCAACAATATGTTTGTAAACAATTTGTGACCTCGGCGCTGAAGATTTTTATGTTCTGTTTTCGTTGAGATTAAAGACGGTGCGTATAAGCTCGGACGCCGCGCGGATGCCGTGCTCGTCCGGGTTCATGAGCAATAATCTTGATGTTCCGCCGATGCAGAAGATTATTTTTTCTTTGCGCTCCGGCTCGTCGTCGTCATGCAGATAGATTCTGAAAAGAGCCTCCTCCGCATCGTTGAGCAGTGAAGCTATATCGTCGCCGTAGAGCGCGCGGATGAGCCGCTCTTCGCGCGATATCGCGCCGACGAGCTCTGAAACAAAGGCGTATGTATCGCTGAACGCCATCCGGGCGCAGTCGCAGCGGCCGAGGATATCGGCGACGGTCTCGCGGCAGATGTGCCGACGCAGGCTCTCCATGGTGTCATAGTGGGAATAGAATGTCGTTTTGTTTATCAGCGCCTCCCGGCACAGGTCGCTGACCTTGACGGGCGATGGGTCGCGCAGGCGCAGATCGACATATGTATGTACTATCAGCCGCTCCGTTTTGATATATCTCAAATCGTTTTTATTCACCATTTAAACGCCTCTTTTTATATTTAGTCGTTTATCTTACCAATTTGTAAAACAGTTTCTTGATTAGACAACTTTAGTTGTTTATAATGTTAGCATATACTAAAAAATATTACAAGGGGGAGTATGCCGAATGAACAGAAAAGACCGCACCGTCTATATTATGCTCACCGACTATCCGGATAAGGTCTCGCGAACTATAAAAAGAATAGGGCTTTGGGAATACTCCCACATGTCGATAAGCACGGACGAACACTACCCGAAATTTTTCAGCTTCACAGGCAAGCGCGGATTCATGACCGAGGACTTCGACCTCCACCCGACTTACAAAGGCACGGATGTCCCCTGCGCGCTGTTCGCTCTGCCCGTAACGGAAGCGGAGCTCCGCAATGTCGAGCGCATCATAAAGCACATGACCTCGAACGCCGACGAATATAAGTACAGCTACATCGGGCTCGCACTGCTCTATCTGCGGATAATCCCGAAGCAGCGCGGGCGCGACACCTGCGTCGGCTTCGTCTCGCGCACGATAAGGGAGCAGACCTCGCTCTCCGCAGGGCGCAGAAAAAAGTTTTGCAGCCCGAACGACATAAAGGCGTTTTTTATCAATCAGCTCGTCTTTGAGGGACCTCTGAGAGTGTTGCTGCAAAAGGGCAAGGCGTAAATTAAAATATCAATCCGCCGTCGGTTCGTGCCGTGCGGCGGTTTATTTTCAGCAAAAGCAAAAGACCTCCCGCTCGGGGAGGTCTTTTAATATAATTAAGGGTTGTTGAAATCAGTTCTCGCCGTCGCCGTTTATGGTCGATATCTCGGGGGTTATCTCTTCGAGAACATCGAGGACTATCTTCACGGTGTCGAGGGAGGTGAATATCGTCACGCCGTTCTGGACGGCACAGCGGCGGATCTCAACGCCGTCCTCAAAGTGGACGCCGGAGAGAATGGCGCGCGTGTTTATAACATAGCTGACATAGCCCGCGCGGATAGAATCGAGGATCTCGGTGCTGCCCTCGCTGAGCTTGCCGCGCACGCGGGTGCGTATGCCGTGCTTCTTGAGGAACGCCGCGGTTCCGGCGGTCGCCTCGATATTGAAGCCGAGGTGATAGAAGCGCTTGACGAGCGGCAGAGCCTCTTCTTTATCTTCATCGGCAAGGGTGACTATTACAGTACCGTATTCTTTCATCTTGACTCCGGACGCCTGAAGAGCCTTGTAGAGCGCACGGTTCAGGCGCTTGTCGTAGCCTATCGCTTCGCCGGTCGATTTCATCTCGGGCGAGAGATATGCGTCCATGCCTGTCAGCTTCTCGAACGAGAACGCCGGGGCTTTGACATACCAGCGCTTGCCGTCGGGCAGGCGCATATCGGTTATGCCCTGGTCGCGCAGGCTCTGGCCGAGCATGACCTTTGTCGCGATGCGGACAAGGTTGCAGTCGGTGGACTTTGAAAGGAACGGCACACTTCGCGAAGCGCGGGGATTGACCTCGATAACATAGACGCTCTCGTCGCTGTCAACTATAAACTGTATATTGAACAGACCGACTATGCCTATGCCGAGTCCGAGCTTTGTGGTGTATTCGGCTATCGTGCCTCTGACCTTCTGCGAAATAGAGAACGGCGGATACACGCTCGTGCTGTCGCCCGAGTGGACGCCGGTACGCTCGACGAGTTCCATTATGCCGGGAATGAACACCTCACTGCCGTCGCAGATGGCGTCTATCTCAACTTCCTTGCCCATAAGATATTTATCTATGAGCACGGGCTTGTCTTCATCGACCTCAACGGCGTTCTTGAGATATTTTCTGAGCATAGTCTCGTTAGCGACTATCTCCATCGCCCTGCCGCCGAGCACGAAGCTCGGGCGCACAAGCACGGGGTAGCCTATGCGCGCGGCAACAGCCGCACCGGTCTCGATATCCGTAACGGCCTCGCCTTTCGGGTTCGGGATGCCGAGGGATTTTATAACGGCGTCAAACGCGTCTCTGTTCTCGGCGCGCTCAATGGCGTCGCAGTCGGTGCCGATTATCTTCACGCCGCGCCTTGCAAGCGGAGCCGCGAGGTTGACGGCAGTCTGACCGCCGAGGGTGACTATAACGCCCTCCGGCTTTTCGAGATGGACTATATTCATAACATCCTCTGTCGTCAGGGGCTCGAAATAGAGCTTGTCGGCAGTGGTATAGTCGGTCGAAACGGTCTCGGGGTTATTGTTTATAACTATCGCCTCATAGCCGAGCTGCTGAATGGCATGGACGGCGTGGACGGTCGAATAGTCAAACTCAACGCCCTGTCCTATACGGATAGGACCTGAACCTAAGACTATTATCTTCTTTTTGTCCGACACAACGGACTCGTTCTCGCTCGCGTAGGTCGAGTAGAAATAGGGCACATAGCTGTCAAACTCACTCGCGCAGGTATCAATCATCTTGTATGTCGGGAAGATATCCTCTTTGCATCTGCGCTCATATATGCTGTCCTCGCTCTCTTTCCAGAGCTCGGCGATATACGAATCGGAGAAGCCGAGGCGCTTTGCCTCGCGCAGAAGAATGTCGGAGCCGGGATTCGCCTCCATCTCCTTCTCGAAATCGACTATCTTCTTTATCTTATCGAGGAAGAACATATCTATATGCGTTATATCGCAGATAAGCGACGGGTCAACGCCCATCCACATCAGCTGGGATATTGCATAGAGACGGTCATCCGTGCCCTCTTTGATATATTCGAGCAGCTCATCAACGCTCATATGCGCCGAGTCGAACTTCTCCATATGCAGGTGGTTCTTGCTCTCCTCGAGCGAGCGTATCGCCTTGAGCAGGCTCTCCTCAAATGTGCGTCCGACGCTCATGACCTCGCCGGTCGCCTTCATCTGGGTCGAAAGCGTGTTGTGCGCGGCGGGGAACTTGTCGAACGGGAAGCGCGGCATCTTGGTCACGACATAGTCGAGCGATGGCTCAAAGCAGGCAGGGGTGTTTGCAAGCTGTATCTCATGCAGATCCATGCCGACCGCTATCTTCGCCGAGACGCGCGCTATCGGATATCCGCTCGCCTTTGAAGCGAGGGCGGACGAGCGCGAAACTCTGGGGTTAACCTCAATGACATAGTAGCGGAACGAATGGGGGTCGAGCGCAAACTGAACGTTGCAGCCGCCCTTTACTCCCAGGGCGCGGATAATTTTGAGCGCGGAATCCCTGAGCATCTGATATTCTTTATTCGTCAGCGTCTGGCTGGGCGCGACGACTATCGAGTCGCCGGTATGAATGCCGACGGGGTCGAGGTTTTCCATATTACAAACGGTGATAGCGGTGTCGTTCGCGTCGCGTATCACTTCGTATTCTATCTCTTTGTAGCCCTTTATGCTCTTTTCGACGAGCACCTGATGCACGGGCGAGAGCGCAAGCGCGTTCTTCATCATGTCGCGCATCTCGTCGGGGTCATAGGCAAATCCGCCGCCCGTTCCGCCGAGCGTGAACGCGGGGCGCAGGATAACGGGATAGCCTATCTTCTCCGCCGCCTCAAGACCCTCTTCGATGCTGTAGGTTATCTGCGAGGGAACAATCGGCTCGCCGATGCTCTCGCAGAGCTCTTTGAAAAGCTCTCTGTCCTCGGCGCGCTCAATGCTCTCGGCATCAGTGCCGAGCAGCTCTATCTCGCACTCCTTGAGAACGCCTTTCTTCGCGAGCTGCATCGCAAGGTTGAGTCCGGTCTGACCGCCGATGCCGGGGACTATCGCGTCCGGGCGCTCATAGCGGCAGATACGCGCGAGGTATTCGAGCGTCAGCGGCTCCATATAGACTTTATCGGCTATGGTTGTGTCGGTCATTATCGTTGCGGGGTTCGAGTTCGCGAGGACGACCTCATAGCCCTCCTCACGCAGGGCGAGGCACGCCTGAGTTCCCGCATAGTCGAACTCGGCAGCCTGACCGATGACTATAGGACCCGAGCCGATAACGAGCACCTTTTTTATATCAGTTCTCTTAGGCACGCTCCTTCGCCTCCTTCATATAGTCGATAAACTGACCGAACAGATAGCTGCTGTCCTGCGGACCGGGCGCGCTCTCGGGGTGATACTGCACGCTGAACACAAGGTCTTTCCTGCATCTTACTCCCTCGACGGTGTTGTCGAGAAGATTTATGTGCGTAATTTCGAGCCCCGTGCCCTCGACCGTTTTCGGGTCAACGGCATAGCTGTGGTTCTGCGAGGTTATCTCTATTTTGTTGGTGTCGAGGTTCATGACCGGGTGGTTTCCGCCGCGGTGACCGAACTTGAGCTTATATGTCTTTGCGCCGTAGGCGAGGGATATCATCTGATGTCCGAGGCAGATGCCGAAAATCGGATATTTGCCGCGAAGCGCCCTGACCGTGTTTATGACCGGAGTCACATCCTCGGGGTCGCCGGGGCCGTTTGAAAGAAACACTCCGTCGGGCTTCATGAACTCAATTTCATCCGCCGGCGTGTCATAAGGCACAACAACGACGTTGCAGCCGAACTTGTTGAGGCTGCGCACGATATTGAGCTTCATGCCGCAGTCTATCGCAACGACATTGAACTGCGGGTTCGACGTGCGCGAATACCAGCGCTTTTTGCAGCTGACGCGGCTGACCGCATCGTGGGCGACGGGGGTATTTTTGATTATCTCCACCGCGACCTCAGCCGGGATATCGGGCGAGGTTATGAGCACACGGCGCGAGCCCAAGTCGCGTATGCTGCGCGTGAGCTTTCTCGTGTCAACGCCGGAGATGCCGGGGATACCGTTCTCTTCGAGCAACTCCGAGAGCGTCTTTGTGTATCTGAAGTTCGAGGGCATATCGTTGTAGTCATACACGATAAGGCCGCCGATGCTCGGGTTTTTGCACTCGAAATCGTCGTCGGTTATACCGTAGTTGCCTATGAGCGGATATGTCATAACGACCATCTGATCGGTATACGACGGGTCGGAGACTATTTCCTGATAGCCGACCATCGAGGTGTTGAAAACTATCTCGCACACCCTGTCGGCATAGCTGCCGAAGCCGTATCCGTAGTACTCGCTGCCGTCCTCAAGGACGATCTTGCGGTCTATGAGTCTCATTTAAAAATACACTCCTTGAATTTATCAGATAGAGCTCTGAAGTCTCGCGAGAACATCTCTGTAGCCGCCGAGAACATCGCCGAGGTCGCGGCGGAATCTGTCCTTGTCGAGCTTTTTGTTTGTCTCCATATCCCAGAGGCGGCAGGAGTCGGGGGATATCTCATCGCACAGGACAAGTCCCTCGTCGGTGCGGCCGAACTCGAGCTTGAAGTCGACAAGGCGCACGCCGCCCTTTGCGAACAGCTCGGTCATCAGCTCGTTTATGCGCTTGGACATGGCTCTGAGCTCGTCGAGCTCCTCCTGCGTGGCGAGACCGATGGCGGTTATCTGGCTGTCGTTTATCATCGGATCGCCGAGCTCGTCGCTCTTGTAGCTGAACTCAACGACCGTGTTCTTCAGGGGTGAACCCTCCGGCACGCCGTATTTCTTTGAAAAGCTTCCTGCTGCGATGTTTCTGACTATGACCTCAACCATAACGATCTCAGCCTTCTTCGCGAGGACGGTGGTTTCGTCGATGACCTTGAGAAGATGGGTCTTGACTCCGTTCTTCATGAGGTAATCAAAGATGATGTTGGAGATTGCCGCGTTGAGTTTTCCTTTTCCGGGCAGATCCTCTTTCTTGACGCCGTTGCCGGCAGTGGCGGTGTCCTTGTACTTGATGATGCAGGTACCGGGCTCCTCCGAACTGTAAACGACCTTGCTCTTGCCTTCATACAACTTTTCCATACCGCAGTTTCCTTTCGCTTTTCGTATTTTTATTTATTTGCTCCGCTCGGAGAGTTTCCCCTCAAAGCGGTCTTTGGTGATAACATCCGGGATAGGGGTCGGATAGACTCCGTTGAAGCACGCGCTGCAGAAGTTCTCGCTGCCTATCAGATTTTTAAGCTCCGACTCCGGCAGATATCCGAGGGAATCCGCGCCGATTATGTCGGCAATCTCCTCCACCGAGTGGTGGCAGGCGATAAGATTTTCGCGCGAGTCAACGTCAGTGCCGTAGTAGCACGGATGCATGAACGGCGGCGAGGAGATGCGCATATGCACCTCTTTTGCCCCCGCTTCGCGCAGGAGATTGACTATCTGGCGGCTCGTCGTGCCGCGCACTATCGAGTCGTCGATGAGCACTATTCTCTTATCCTTTACGGATTCGCTTATCGCGCTGAGCTTTATTCTCACCTGATCGATTCTTTTGTCCTGACCGGGCGAGATGAAAGTTCTGCCGATATATTTGTTTTTTATGAAGCCCATTCCGTAGGGTATTCCCGACGCCTCGGCATAGCCCAAAGCGGCGTCGATTCCCGAATCCGGGACGCCCATAACAACATCGGCTTCAACGGGATGGGTCTTTGAAAGTATCGCGCCGGCATTTCTGCGCGCCGCGTGGACGGATACACCGTCAATGACGGAATCGGGTCTTGCAAAATAGATATACTCAAAAATGCATGAGCGCCTCGGCTTTTCGCCGCAGTGATCCCTGTTCGAGCGCACGCCGTTTTCGTCAAAGACGAGTATCTCGCCGGGGAGTATATCGCGCTCGAATTTTGCGCCGACGGCGGAAAGCGCACAGCTCTCGGACGCGACGACATATGTGCCGTCGAGCGTCTTGCCGTAGCACAGCGGGCGGAACCCGTAAGGGTCGCGCGCCGCGAGCAGCTTTGCGGCTGACATGAGCACGAGGGAATACGCGCCCTCGAGCCTGTTCATCGCGCTGCTCAGCGCATTTTCTATTGAAGGACTGTTGAGGCGCGCCTGCGTGACGATATAGGCGATTATCTCGGTGTCGCTCGTCGTGTGGAAGATAGCGCCGCCGAGCTCAAGCTCGCTGCGCAGTTCATAGGCGTTGCTGAGGTTTCCGTTGTGGGCAAGAGCCATCTTGCCCTTCTGGTGGTTGACCTCGATGGGCTGGCAGTTCGCTCTGCTGTTACCGCCGGTCGTGCCGTAGCGCGCATGGGCGACAGCCATCCTGCCCTGCGGGAACTTCATCAGGTCGTCGCGCGAGAAGACTTCGTTGACAAGTCCGATATCCTTGCGCGAAGCGAACACTCCGTCGTCGTTGACGACTATACCGCAACTCTCCTGCCCTCTGTGCTGCAGGGCATAGAGACCGTAGTAAGCGAGATCCGCCACGGGGCCGGGCTTGGGTGAATAGACTCCGAAAACGCCGCACTCTTCATGCAAGTTTGCCATAGGTATTTATTCTCCGATCTCAGATTTTTCAAGCGCTGCGGCTATAAAGCCTTTGAACAGCGGGTGAGCCTTGTTGGGACGGGACTTGAACTCGGGGTGATACTGCACTCCGACATAGAACGGGCGGTCGGAAAGCTCGACCGTTTCAACGAGTCTGCCGTCGGGCGAAAGACCCGAGAGGGTGAGTCCGTTCTGAGTAAGTATATCGCGATAATCGTTGTTGAACTCGTAGCGGTGGCGGTGGCGTTCGGAAATTTCGGACTTTCCGTAGCAGCGCTCCATTGTTGTGCCGGGCTTGATAACGCAGGGATATGCGCCAAGGCGCAGTGTGCCGCCCTTGTCTATATTATCGCTCTGACCGGGCATAAAGTCAATGACCTTGTTCTTGCAGAGCTCATCGAACTCGCCCGAGTGGGCGTCTTTTATACCCGCGACATCGCGCGCGTATTCGATAACCGCAATCTGCATTCCGAGGCAGATTCCGAAATAGGGAACATTGTTCTCTCTGGCATATTTCGCCGCGAGGATCATTCCCTCGATTCCTCTGCCGCCGAAGCCGCCGGGGACGATTATTCCGTCGAGGTGCGAGAGCTCCTGCTCGTAGTTCGCCTCGGTCAGATTCTCGGAATCGATCCAGTCGATGCGGATATGGGTGTTGAGAGTGTAGCCCGCGTGGCGAAGCGCCTCGGCAACGGACAGATACGCGTCATGGAGCTGGACATATTTGCCGACAAGACCTATCTTGACTTCCTTTTCGCGGTTCTTGATGCGGTGGACAAGCTCCGTCCACTCGTCGAGATCCGGCTCGGGAGCGTCTATATTCAGCTCGCGGCAGACGACGGACGAGAAGTTCGACTTCTCGAGCATCAGCGGAGCTTCGTAGAGATAAGGCAGGGTTATGTTCTCTATAACGCAGTCGGGCTTGACGTTGCAGAAGAGCGATATCTTCTTGAAGATAGCCTCCTCAAGCGGCTCGTCACAGCGCAGGACGATTATGTTCGGGTTGATGCCCATGCCCTGCAGCTCCTTGACCGAGTGCTGGGTGGGTTTGGACTTATGCTCGTCCGATCCACGCAAAAACGGCACCAGAGTGACATGGATGAAGAGGCTGTTCTCACGCCCCACCTCAAGAGATATCTGTCTTACAGCTTCGAGGAAAGGCTGGGATTCAATGTCACCTATAGTGCCGCCGATCTCAGTGATGACCACGTCAGCATCGGTTTTCTTGCCGACACGGTATACGAAATCCTTTATTTCATTTGTTATATGGGGTATGACCTGAACGGTCGAACCGAGATACTCGCCGCGGCGCTCTTTGTTGAGCACGTTCCAGTATACTTTACCGGTGGTGAGATTCGAGTATTTGTTAAGATCCTCGTCGATGAAGCGCTCGTAGTGGCCGAGGTCGAGATCGGTCTCCGCGCCGTCTTCCGTGACGTAAACTTCGCCGTGCTGATAGGGGCTCATGGTGCCCGGGTCAACGTTGATATAAGGATCGAGCTTCTGCGCCGCTACCTTGAGTCCGCGCGCTTTGAGTATTCGTCCGAGTGACGCCGCAGTTATCCCCTTTCCGAGGCCGGATACGACGCCTCCGGTCACAAAGATGTACTTTGTCATTAATATCCCTCCGTATTTTATCTTTTTCTTTTTTATATACTTCTCCGGTTAAGGTTTCACGCGTACTTTCATTATATCATATTATAACACACCTTTCCTGCCGACTTCTACGGTATTCTGTACTAAAAGCGAGTGCTTTGGAACCGAAAAATATGACAACGCGGTCAACTGCCCGCAAAACCCGATGAGATGTGGGACACTCGATTCCGAAAAAGCAAAAAGCAAAGGCGTCCGCCGATGGGGGCACTGTCCCCGGGGGAATGAACGCCTTTGCTCATTTGAGGCGTATTTTATCATATTAAAAGACCCGTGTCAATCGCGTATTTTATATGTATCGCACTTTATTTTCCGAAACGGCTGAGAGAAAAGAGCGCCGTCGAAAAAATTTTTCCGGCGCGAGTTCAACTCCGCCGCATTTTCTCAGAAAAGCGGTTACATCTTGCTCATAAAATTGCTTTTCAAAAAGCCCCAATTGCGGCTATTTGCACAAAAATAAAGAATTGTCCGAAAACGCCTTGACAAACGATTTTGCTGCGCGTATAATTCAGCGCATAAAGGCAATGGCGTCTTTGAACCGAACGGGTTCATTGACGCCAATTTTTATTTTTCGCCTTAAAATATGAAAAAGGAGCGCTAACTTATGAGCACAGTATCTGATTATTTCGGAAGTCTCGTTTTTGACGACAGAGTGATGAAAGCAATGCTTTCTGCCGATGTTTACCAGTCTCTCAAGAAGACTATTGACGAAGGAGCAAGCCTGAATAATGACGTCGCCAACGCAGTTGCCGCCGCTATGAAGGACTGGGCCGTTGAGCATGGCGCGACCCATTTCACCCACTGGTTCCAGCCCCTGACCGGCATCACCGCCGAGAAGCACGACAGCTTCATAACCCCCGCATCCGACGGACGCGTTATCATGGAGTTCTCGGGCAAGGAACTGATAAAAGGCGAGCCGGACGCATCGTCCTTCCCGTCTGGCGGACTCAGAGCAACCTTTGAAGCCCGCGGCTACACCGCGTGGGATCCCACTTCCTACGCATTTATAAAAGACAAGACCCTCTGCATCCCCACGGCGTTCTGCTCTTACGGCGGCGAGGCACTCGACAAGAAAACGCCTCTGCTCCGTTCCATGCAGGCTCTCAACAAGCAGGCTCTTCGTATTCTCAGACTCTTCGGCAACACCGATGTAAAGTGCGTGCGCACCTCCGTCGGCCCCGAGCAGGAATACTTCCTTGTTGACAAGGCTCTCTATGAGCAGCGCAAAGACCTCGTCTTCTGCGGACGCACTCTTTTCGGCGCAAAGGCGCCCAAGGGTCAGGAGATGGACGACCACTATTTCGGAGTTATCAAGCCGAGAGTCGCCGCTTACATGGCAGACCTCAACGAAGAGCTCTGGAAGCTCGGCGTTCTTGCAAAGACCGAGCACAACGAAGTCGCACCGTCTCAGCATGAGCTCGCACCCATATACACCACAACGAACATCGCCACCGACCACAACCAGCTGACTATGGAGATCATGCAGAAAGTCGCCGCGAAGCACGGACTTGTCTGCCTGCTCCACGAGAAGCCGTTCGCCGGAGTCAACGGTTCGGGCAAGCACAACAACTGGTCCATGGCTACGGATACGGGAGTCAACCTACTCACCCCCGGCGAGACCCCCTATGAGAACGCACAGTTCCTGCTGTTCCTCTGCGCGGTCATCAAAGCCGTTGACGACTATCAGGATCTGCTCCGCGTCTCCGTCGCGACCGCAGGCAACGACCACAGACTCGGCGCAAACGAAGCTCCGCCCGCAGTTGTCTCTATGTTCCTCGGCGACGAGCTGACCGCAGTTCTCGACGCTATAGAGAACGACGCGCCCTACAGCGGCAGCGAAAAGACAACGATGAAGCTTGGCGTTCATGTTCTGCCGAAGTTCACCCGCGACACCACCGACCGCAACCGCACATCGCCCTTTGCGTTCACCGGCAACAAGTTTGAGTTCCGTATGCTCGGCTCGTCGAACAGCATCGCCTGCGCGAACATCATGCTCAACGCCGCCGTTGCGGAGTCGCTCAAGATATATGCGGACCGCCTCGAAAATGTCGATGACTTCGAGACCGCTCTGCATGACATGATAAAGAAAACCATAAAAGACCACAAGAGAATCATCTTCAACGGCAACGGCTATGACGACGCGTGGATAAAGGAAGCTACCGAGAAGCGCGGACTGCTGAATCTCCGCACCACTCCGGACGCTATGCCCGCGATGATAGCCGACAAGAACGTGAAGATGCTCACCGCTCACAAGATATTCTCACCCGCAGAGCTTCACAGCCGCTATGAGATACTTCTTGAAAACTACTCAAAGACCGTCAATATCGAAGCTCTGACCATGGTCGACATGGCGAGAAAAGAGATTCTCCCCGCAGTCGAGGGCTACACAAAGTCGCTTGCAGAAACCCTCGCCGCGAAGAAAGCGGCAGTAGCAGGTCTCCCCTGCAAATACGAGACCGCGACCATCACGAAGCTCTCCGAGCTGTCCGATGAAATCGCCGACGCGACCGCAGACCTTGACGGCGAGATAGCGAAATTCCAGGCTATCGAGGATGTCACCGAAGCGGCGAATGATATCAGAGATGTTATTCTCGGCAAGATGGACGCACTGCGCGCCGTCTGCGACGAGGCAGAGACGATAACCGCCAAGGAGTTCTGGCCGTTCCCGACCTACAGCGACCTGCTCTTCAGCGTAAAATAAAAATCCACAACCCTTTTTACAATAACAAAAGCGCCCGAGTCGGGAGAAGTAACGCGGAATACCGCTCAAAGCGAGCATGGGACGGTGAGAGCCATGCAGCACAGGAGCCGCGCAAATAACACCCGACGAGCTGCAAGCCGAAAGGACTACCGAGTAGGTGCGCCGGACACGCCGACCGTTACAGCGGCGAGGCTTTCTTCGAAGCCGAAAAGAGAACAAAGATAGGTGGCACAGCGAGTTGGCACTTGCCCTATCGAATGCTGAAACTAACCGAAAGGAAAGATTACTATGTGTTCGATAATGGGTTACTGCGACTGCTGTGCCGCTTTTTCTGATTTTGAGGAAGGATTCAAAAAGACCGTTTCAAGAGGACCGGACGACAGCCGGATAATAGACACCGGCAAAGGACTGCTCGGCTTCCACCGCCTTGCGATAATGGGGCTGACCCCCGACGGGATGCAGCCGTTTGAATTGGACGGCAGCTATGTCGTCTGCAACGGCGAGATATACGGCTACGAGAAGATAAAAGAGGAGCTTGCAAAGAAATACACATTCAAAAGCGGCTCCGACTGCGAGATACTTCTCCCGCTCTACCGCGAATACGGCGTGGATATGTTCAAGATGCTCGATGCCGAGTTTGCGCTGATTATCTATGACGGCGAAGAGAAAAAATACATCGCCGCAAGAGACCCGATAGGCATCCGCCCGCTCTACTACGGCTACGATAAAAAAGGTGTTATCATGTTCGCGAGCGAGGCGAAGAACCTCGTCGGAATGTGCGGGCATGTTATGCCCTTCCCGCCCGGACACTACTATAAAGACGGCGAGTTTGTCCAGTACTGCGACATAGCGACGGTTGACGAAGTCTGCCATGACGACCTTGAGACAGTTTGCAAAAACATCCGCGAAAAGCTCATCGCCGGCGTTGACAAGAGACTCGTCGCGGACGCAAAAGTCGGCTTCCTGCTCTCCGGCGGACTCGACTCCTCCCTCGTCTGCGCAATAGCGGCGAGAAAGAGCGAAAAGCCGATACGCACCTTTGCAATAGGCATGAGCGAGGACGCTATCGACCTCAAATACGCAAAAGAAGTCGCCGACTACATCGGCAGCGACCACACCGAGGTTATCATGACAAAGGAGCAGGTTTTGGACTCGCTCGAGAGCGTCATACGTATGCTCGGCACATTCGATATCACCACTATCCGCGCGAGCATGGGTATGTATCTGCTGTGCAAGTGGATACACGAGAACACGGATATCAGAGTTCTTCTGACGGGCGAAATCTCCGACGAGCTGTTCGGCTACAAATACACCGACTTTGCGCCGAGCGCGGAGGAGTTCCAGAAGGAGTCGCAGAAGAGAATAAGAGAGCTGCACATGTACGACGTTCTGCGCGCCGACCGCTGCATCTCTGTAAACTCGCTTGAAGCGCGCGTGCCGTTCGGCGATCTCGACTTTGTAAAATATGTCATGTCCGTCGACCCCGCGAAGAAAATGAACACCTACGGCAAGGGCAAATATCTGCTCCGCCACGCTTTCGAGGGCGATTATCTGCCCCACGATATACTCTTCCGCGAAAAGGCAGCGTTCTCCGACGCGGTCGGTCACTCGATGGTCGACTACCTCAAGGAATACGCCGAGGGGCTCTACACCGAAGAGGAATTCAAAGAGAAGTGCGAAAAATACACCCACGCAAAGCCGTTCACGAAAGAATCCCTGCTCTACCGCGAGATATTTGAAAAGTACTATCCCGGCCAGTCCGAGATGATAGTCGATTTCTGGATGCCCAACAAGTCATGGGAGGGCTGCGATGTCAACGACCCATCCGCCCGCGTGCTCTCAAACTACGGCGAAAGCGGAAAATAAAAAATGTCCCCCGCGCGGAAATTTGCCGTGCGGGGGATTTTGCAAATTGACTGTAATTTGATTTGAATGAAGCATTTGCATCGCAAACATGAAACGGCAGCTTCGCTGCCGTGAAGTACTCGCTGACGCTCGTATGAAGTGAAGCGCATG
>ULTB01001983.1_pt1 | contig 27835 bp, 26 predicted proteins | sample 1957251 | NCBI WGS metagenome assembly ULTB01 (sample SAMEA4835724, study PRJEB28245) | human gut metagenome | biome: gut microbiome; material: fecal sample | place: Denmark | collected 2008
AACTGATAATCCGCGGTACCTGCTTTAATGCTTTCCAGCATCATTTTAGCAGATTTAAGTGTATGTACTACAGCAACCTTCACGGATACGCCAGCTACATCAATAACAGCCTCGCGTGTCTGCTCCATGCCGCGTACCTCATTATATTCAAGCTTCGGCAGCTCCTTGCCTGCAACAACCTCGGCCACAGTACGCAGAGCCGCTTCCATAACGCCGCCTGTAGTACCGAAGATAACTGCGGCACCAGTGCCGGTTCCCAGCGGAGAATCGAACTCTGCTTCTGCCAGAGCGTTAAAATCTATACCTGCCTCGCGAATCATGCGTCCCAGCTCGCGCGTTGTAATAACTACGTCTACATCACGATAACCGCTGGCGCACATTTCTTCGCGCGCAGCCTCTGCCTTTTTCGCGGTACAGGGCATTACAGATACACTGACAATTTTAGCCGGGTCAATGCCTGCGCGTTCCGCAAAGTAGGTTTTGGCAACAGCGCCGAACATCTGCTGCGGAGATTTGGCAGTAGAAAGATGCGGCAGCAGCTCAGGATATTTCAGCTCAATCATATTTACCCAGCCGGGGCTGCAGGAGGTAATCATCGGCAGCACGCCGCCATTCTGCAAACGCTGCAGGAACTCATGGCCTTCCTCCATAATAGTCAGGTCGGCGGAGAAGTTGGTATCAAAAACCTTATCAAAGCCTAAATGACGCAATGCCGCTACCATTTTGCCGGTAACAACCTGACCTGCCGGAATACCCAGCTCCTCGCCCAGGGCAACACGCACGGACGGAGCTGTCTGTACTACAACGACCTTTTCAGGATTGTTGATTGCATCCCAAACCTTGTCTGTATCATCCTTTTCCACGATAGCACCTGTCGGGCAGACATCGGCGCACTGGCCGCAGTAGGTGCAGGCACTGTTGAGCAAATCATGCTCAAAGGCTGTAGATACCATGGTGTTGAAGCCACGGCCGGCAAAGCTGTAAACGCTCATACCCTGCACATCACGGCAGACACGGATGCAGCGTCCGCAGAGAATGCATTTTTCCTGGTCGCGTACCAAAGAAGGATTGCTGTTATCAATAGTACGCGCTCTTGTTTCGCCACCCTCGAAGCGCAGCTTACGCACGCCTAAGTCAGCAGCGATTTTCTGCAGCTCGCAGTCACCGTTCTTCTGACAGCACAGGCAGTCCTTCGGGTGATTAGTCAAAAGCAGCTCCAGCACTGTTTTACGCGCTTCGCGTACTTTGGAGGTATTAGTTTTTACTACCATACCCTCGCTTACAGGATATACGCAGGAGGCAACCAAAGTACGCGCACCGCTGGCCTCTACCATACACAGGCGGCAGGCACCCTCCGGACGCAGGTCCGGATGATAGCACAGCGTAGGAATATAAATACCCGCGCTGCGTGCAGCCTCCAGTACGCTGGAGCCTGCCGGGGCCTGAATCTGTTTTCCATCTATTGTCAAATTAACCATCTGCATCTTCAGTCCCCTCCTTATGCCTTGCTGATTGCCTTAAATGGGCACGCCGTCATGCAGGCACCGCATTTAATGCATTTGTTCTGGTCAATAACATGTTTTGCTTTCGGCGAACCGCTGATAGCCTGTACCGGGCACTGACGTGCACACAGACCGCAGCCGCGGCAGGCATCACTGATTTCGTAATGCAGCATCTTTTCACAAACACCTGCGGGACAGCGCTTTTCTTTGATATGCGCTTCATACTCGTCTCTGAAGTATTTCAAGGTGCTCAAAACAGGATTAGGAGCTGTCTGTCCCAAGCCGCACAAAGCTGTTTCCTTAATATTCTTGGCCAGGTTTTCCAGCAGCTCGATATCGCCCTCGCGTCCCTGTCCTTCCGTAATACGGGTAAGAATTTCCAGCATACGCTTCGTGCCTTCGCGGCAGGGAGTACATTTGCCGCAGGATTCCGATTGCGTAAAGTTCAGGAAAAACTTGGCAACGTCAACCATGCAGGTATCCTCATCCATAACAACCAGACCGCCGCTGCCCATCATAGCGCCGGCAGCAATCAGAGAATCATAATCTACAGGCAAATCCAGCATGCTTTCAGGCAAGCAGCCGCCGGACGGACCGCCGATCTGTACAGCCTTAAACTTTTTACCGTTGGTAATACCGCCGCCGATATCATAGATAATCTCGCGCATGGTAATACCCATCGGCACCTCTGCCAGACCGGTATTATTGATTTTGCCGGTCAAAGCGAAAACCTTAGTGCCCTTGGATTTTTCGGTACCCAGCCGGCAATACCAGTCTGCACCGTTAACGATAATCTGCGCAACATTGGCAAAGGTTTCTACGTTGTTGATATTAGTCGGCTTGCCCCACAGGCCGCTGACCGCAGGGAACGGCGGACGCGGACGCGGCATGCCGCGCTTGCCTTCGATAGAAGCCATCAGTGCAGTTTCTTCGCCGCAGACGAAGGCACCGGCACCCTCTTTAATATGAATAGTAAAGCTGAAATCGCTTTCAAAAATATGCTCGCCTAACAAGCCCATTTCTTCAGCCTGAGCAATGGCGGTACGCAAGCGTTTGATAGCCAGCGGATATTCCGCACGTACATAGATATAGCCTTCATCCGCACCCATAGCATAGCCGCAGATAGCCATGCCTTCCAATACACGGTGCGGGTCGCCCTCCAGAACGCTGCGGTCCATAAATGCGCCCGGGTCGCCCTCGTCCGCATTACAGATAACATACTTTTTATCGCTCTCGGAGTTTTTGGCAAACTGCCATTTCATACCGGTCGGGAAGCCGCCGCCGCCACGACCGCGCAGGCCGGATTTTTTAACCTCGTCCACAACCTCCTGCGGAGTCATCTGCGTAACAGCCTTAGCCAGCGCTTCATAACCGCCTACGGCTATATACTCTTCAATAGCTTCCGGGTTGATAGCGCCGCAGTTAGCCAAAACCAGACGATGCTGCTTTTTGTAGAAGCCGATTTCCGAATAACGCGGAACCTGCTCCTGATTGATGGGTTCACGATAGAGCAGACGCTGTACGATGCGTCCTTTATATAAATGTTCTTCAACGATGGTTTTAACGTCCTCCGGCTTTACACTGCAATAGAAGGTGCCTTCCGGATAAACGATAACCAGCGGTCCGTGCTCGCAGAAGCCATGGCAGCCTGTTTCGACAACCATAACCTCATCCTGCAGGCCGAACTTTTGCAGCTCTCTGGCAAAAGTCAGCTGGATTTCCTTCGAGCCGTTAGCCTTACAGCCCGTACCGCCACACACTAAAACGTGAGCTCTTATATGCTGCATAATACTTTTCCTCCACCTGTTTTGTTTACAAGCTATGATACATCAGCTTCTCCAACAACTGTGTACCTGCCTGCGGCTTATTCCTGATCCAGCCTGCCTACGACAAGCTCTTCCACAATATGACCGTTTACCACATGCTCTGCGATAATTTTGGGAACATCCTCCAGGGTTACCTTGCCATAGGTAATACGCGCTTCACCAGGACGCACTACGTCCACGAGCACCTCTTTTTCACACATACCGATGCAGCCTGTCTGCTGTACCTGCACGTCGAATAAATGGCGCTTGTTCAGCTCCTGCAGGATAGCGCTCATAACCTCGCGCGCACCGGCAGCGATACCGCAGGTACCCATGCCTACAATAATTTTAGTACCTGAACTCTGACGCAGCTTGATATCTGCTTTCAGCTTATCTCTCAAAGCGTGTAAATCCGCTAAGCTCTTCATTCGTTTATACCTCCTTACCCTGCACCTGTGCCAGCTGCTCCTTTAAATAAGCTCCCAGCCAGGCATATATTTCAGGATCGGCAAAGTCACACGCTTCGCCTAATATTTTTCTGACCTCCTGCGTTCTGAACACCAGCGAGCCGTTGGCACCGTTATAGGCAAATTCCAGCTCCAGCTGCGGCGCCCCCGCCAACAGTACCTGCACGCTGCTCACAATATCTCCCAGCGGCGGTCTGTCAATATTATCTGCCGCAAAATATGCAGTCAGCTCGGTTCCCTTTCCGGGAGCAGATTGCAGCTCCAGATGTCCGCCGCATTGCTGCGTAACCATATCGATAAAGGGAATTCCCATGCCTACCTTTCTGGTAGTACGGCTGGTAACAAAGGGGTCGCGTACCCGCCGTAGCATCTCGCTATCCATACCCTTGCCATCATCGCGGACGCTGAAAACAAAGTACCCTTGCTCATTTTCGCTGATAGTAAGCCAGATGTGACGAGCACCGGCAGCCACAGAATTTTGGGCTATATCCAAGATGTGTAATGCCAGCTCCCGCATTTTATTTATACCTTGCCAAGATACCTGCCAGCTTGTCGGTGGTCAGGCGTCCATGCGTATCATCATTAATCTGCATAACCGGTGCCAAACCGCAGGCACCGATGCAGGCTACAGTTTCTAAGGTAAAACGCAGGTCATCGTTCGTATGTCCGGCCTTAATACCCAGCTGCTTTTCCAAAGCCTGCAGAATTGTTTTGCCGCCACGCACATGGCAGGCAGTTCCCTGGCAGACGCGGATAACGTTGCGTCCGCGCGGATTAAGATGGAACAATGAATAAAAAGTTACAACGCCGTAAATTTCGGAAATAGGCGTACCTGTTTTATCGGCAATATACTCCAGTACATCCTTAGGCAAATAGTTGTACAGGTTCTGCACTGCCTGCAGAATAGGAATCAATGGTCCTTTAACATCTGCGTATTTTTCCAGAATGGCATCTATGCGCTGCTTTTCCGGATTATCGCCGCCGCAGCAGCTGCATTTACGCTCAAGACGGTTTTCACTATTGTTCATACTACCCCTCCTCTAAAGGATTTTTTGTAAATTTACCAACTCAGTATACCATTTTACAAGCAAATGCACAATACTATTTATGTTATTTTCGCTATATAGTGTACTCTATTCGCGCTATTCTTTACAAAAATCTGAAAATTGTCCCGGCAGGACATTACGCATCCCTTTGCCTGCCAGCGCCAATTTCAGCTCTGCTATCGTTAATTCCTCCACCTGGAGTAAATTTTTCGGTCCCTGCACAAAATCATAAATATTATGTGCATCGGAGTCCGTAACAAATGGCAGATAGCCTGCCAGACGCTGCAGCTTTGACTGCAGCTTACGCTGCCAGCCTGCTGCAGAAATTTCGGCAGCAGCAAAGCCAAAGTCCGGCTCAATAAAGCCCAGCTGTCCCAAAATACTGTAGGAAGGACGGTCGATGTGAGCGGCAATGGTAAGGCCGCCCAAGGCTGCAACCTGCTGCACAACCTGCGCCGCTGTCAGCGACAGCGGTGCGTGCAGCAGACGCTGTTCCTCACGCACAAACTCGTCATCGGCATCTACTACATACTGAGCGCCAAAGCGTTCTGCATCATTCAGCATACCGTTCATGTGCTCATCAACCAGCAGCTGCCAGCTCTGCAGCTGCTCCAGCGTATCAAACAGCGCCACAATATGCGCCTCTTCACTGCTTTCCACTTCCATACCGGGAAACACCTTCACGCCGTAGCGCTGCGCTGCCTCCAGCGCAGCCGGCACGTTGGCACTGGCGTTATGATCGGTAATAGCAACCGCGCCAATGCCATACTCGGCGGCACGCATCACAATATGATGCGGAGTCATTTCTACCTCAGCGCAGGGCGAAAGCAGTGTATGTGCATGTAAATCCGCCAGAACTGTCTGCATTGCTTAGTCCTTCTTGCCAACACCCAATTCATACAGCTTACCGATAACCTCAAAAGCAGGCTCCTCGGTTGCCGCAACAACAACATCATTCAGATTTGCCTTATGCAGCGTATCCTCTGCTACCGGACCGTCGCCTGCTACGATAACTGCCGCAAAGCCAATCAGCGAAGCAACAGCAGCAACATTCTGATGTCCCTGCATCGTTACCCAAACCATACCTGGCTGGCCCTGGCCCATAGCATTACTCAGTAAATCGGAAGCATAACCGCCCTCTACCTCTGCATATAAAGCGTCCTCGCTTACATCCTTAGTCAGAAGCTTCAAATCAAGCTTCTCAATCATTTCTTTAACCTTCATCGTTGTCTGCCTCCGTTTTATTTATTTCTGCCGGCTCATGATAAATAGGTATCTGCTTAGCCAGCTCCAGCATGCCCTGTGACAATTTATGTACACTGGCACGCAATTTAAAAATACAATCTATCTCGTGCGCCTTGCCCTGCACGATATCCTCCGCCAGTCCCTGACAGCTGGGTGCACCGCAGGCACCGCAGTCCAGACCGGGTAAGGAGCAGAGCACCTCTTCCATGCGCTCGAACTTTTTCATCGCTTCCATGATATCATCATCAAGCTGCATCATCGGACGCGCCACCAGTTTCTTGCGATAGGCCTCAGAATGAGGGAAATCCTCCAGCACCATCGTGCGCGCCATGGCCTCACGCCTGTCCGCCGGCTCCTGCTCTCGCAGGCCTGCGATACGCCTGCGCAAATTGCATTCGGCCACGAACTTGTTTTCTGCTGCCAAAAGACCGCCCAGGCAACCTCCTTTGCAGGCACTGCACTCCACATAATCAAGCTGCGGCATTTTATTCATAGAAACCTGCTCCAGCAGGTCATACACATTATCAATGCCATGAATTGCCAGACCGTTAGTAATACCGGCGCTTTCAATTTCGCCGCCATAGGTTCCCCAGGCCATGCCATAGGAGGAACCGGTGCGCACATTCAGCTCATGCGTGCCGCCAAGATTCTTCAGCAGCAGTCCGTAAATCTCCGACAGGCTGAAGCTGCCGGTAAGCTCTGTATGATGCACATCTACTGACTGCCGGATATTAGTTTCCTTGGAAGGACAGGGCGAGATAAACCATACGCCTATCAGCTCCTTCGGCAGCTGCTTGCGCGCCGCTGCTTCACGCTTTACGTAAATTGCGGCAGCTTCTGCCGGCGGCAGCACAGGCACCACCTGCTTAATCAGCTCGGGGAACTTTACCTGAATCAGACGCATAACTGCGGGGCAGGTAGATGAAATCAACGGCTTGCGTCCGTTGCTGTTCTTTTTTACATATTCTTCTATTTCCAGGGCGATATACTCCGAAGCCAGTGAAACATCAAAAATTTCATCAAAGCCTATATTATGCAGGCCCTGCCAGATGCTTTCCAGCGGAATATTATCCGGGAACTGCGCATACAATGAAGGCGCAGGCAGCACAATATTATAAGCATAATCTGCCAATCCATCCAGCGTGTCGGTTTTTACGTTGAAGGCATGATAGGGACAGCCTGCAGCACAGGCACCGCAGTCAATGCAACGGTCCCCCAAAATCTCCGCCTTGCCGTTGCGCACGCGGATAGCCTCTGTCGGACACAGCTTGACGCAGGATACGCAGCCCTGACATTTCTTCCGCTGCAATTCCACCGAATGGAAATATGTTGTTGGTTGAGGAGCCATTGCGTATCACCTCGTTTCCTAAAATCTCTTATAAATCCTCGCTCTGGTGCTTGAACTGCATCGTGATGCAGGTTCCTTCACCCACCTTGGACTGAATATCAAACTTATCGGAGCACTTTACCATATTAGGCAGGCCCATGCCGGCGCCAAAGCCCATCTGACGCACATAATCAGGCGCAGTAGACCAGCCCTCCTGCAAGGCCTTGTTGATATCAGGGATTCCGGGGCCGTGGTCGGTTACCGTAATCACCGTAGCATCCGGGAAAACCTCGGCCGCTACATTGCCACCGCCGGCGTGAATGATAACGTTCATTTCCGCCTCATAGGTGCCGATGGCAATACGGCGAACAATATCTGCCGGAATGCCTAAGCGCTGCAGCATCTTTTTTATTTTAGAAGAGGCTTCGCCTGCGCGTTCAAAATCTCCGCCAACACAGTCAAAGGCTAATTTTACTGATTTACTGTCTGTCATTTTGCTTACTCCTTTTTGCTGCAGCCACGGATACCTGCTCCGTAAAGAATGCCGCAGGCTTCAAATAAAGTATAATCGGTAGCCAGAACCGGCAGATTATTTTCCGCCGCCGCTGCCACAATATCAGCATCAGGCACCTTTCCACGCACAAATACCAGCGCGCTCAGCTCCGTCATATCGGCAGTGCGCACTACCTGCATATTTGTCAGTCCCGTGCACAGCAAGGTGTTGCGTTTGGTAAAGGCCAGAACATCGCTCATCATGTCACTGCCGCAGCAGGACTCAATTTGGCGGTGCATCAGCTCACTGCCGGTCAGAACCCTGGCCTGCAGCAGCTTTTGTACATTATACAAATCCATACACATAGCCCCTTCCTCCATTTATTACAGCTTTTATCTAAGCAAAATATCTGTTTTTTGCCAGACTTGATTACATTTATTGTACACTTTAATACGCAAGATGTAAATAAATAGTATAGCATAACTATGTAAAAAAGAAGACCGGCCCACAGGACCGGCCTTCGAACTTTATTTAGTGCTAACACGCTTTACTCTGCAATGCCGGCCAAAGCCTGCTGCAAATCTGCCAGCAAATCTGCCTTATCCTCCAGACCACAGGACAGACGCACCAAGCCTGCAGGAATACCGGCCGCCGCCAGCTGCTCATCCGTCATCTGGCGATGCGTTGTAGTTGCCGGATTCAGGCAGCAGGTACGCGCGTCGGCAACATGCGTTTCAATTGCCGCCAGCTGCAAGCGCTTCATGAATGCTTCCGCCGCCTTGCGTCCTCCCTTCAGGTTGAAGGAAACTACGCCACAGCCACCGTTGCCTAGATATTTTTGCGCAAGAGCATAATATTTATTGGACTTCAGTCCGAGGTAATTGACATATTCCACCTGCGGCTGCTGCTCCAAAAATTCCGCTATAGCCTGAGCGTTTTCTACATGGCGCGGCATACGCACATGCAGGGATTCCAAACCAAGATTCAGAATAAACGCACTTTGCGGCGACTGCATAGCACCGAAATCACGCATCAGCTGCGCCGTAGCCTTGGTAATAAAAGCACCCTCCTTGCCAAACTTTTCGGCGTAGGTAATTCCGTGATAGGATTCATCCGGTGCGCACAGACCAGGGAACTTGTCGGCATGCGCCAACCAGTCGAACTTGCCGCCGTCTATAATCGCACCGCCTAGGCAGGCAGCATGACCATCCATATACTTAGTAGTAGAATGCGTTACAATGTCTGCGCCCCATTCCAGCGGGCGGCAGTTAATCGGTGTCGGGAAGGTGTTATCCACGATCAGAGGCACACCATGACGATGCGCAGCGTTGGCAAATTTTTCAATATCCAGCACTGTCAGCGCAGGATTGGCAATAATTTCGCCAAACACAGCCTTGGTGTTCTCCTGAAAAGCAGCGTCCAGCTCCTCGTCCGTAGCATCGGGAGAAACAAAGGTCGCTGTTACGCCCATCTTCGCTAACGTTACATCGATCAGATTATAGCTGCCGCCGTAAATCGAAGAAGAAGCAACAATATGGCTACCCGCCTCGCAGATGTTGAACAGGGCAAAGAAGTTAGCTGCCTGACCGGAAGAAGTGAGCATCGCTGCAGCGCCACCCTCCAACTCCGCAATCTTAGCTGCTACGAAATCGCAGGTCGGGTTTTGCAGGCGGGAGTAAAAATAGCCTGTAGCCTCCAGGTCGAACAGCTTGCCCATCGCCTCGCTCGTGTCGTACTTAAAGGTTGTGGATTGGATAATAGGAATCTGGCGCGGTTCGCCATTGCCCGGCTTGTAACCTCCTACTAAGCATTTGGTATTTATCTTAAAATCACTCATTTTCTATCGCTCCTTTAACAATTTATCATCATATTATTGATTAGCAGGGATTGCGGCGCCCATGCGCTGCAGCTGCAAAAGAATTTTGTTATATTCGCCCAAAGCCTTATCCAGCTTGTTACCGCTCGCCGGTGCCAGCTCGTGCAAGTCATACGGCGTATCCTGGTAAACGATGTTCAGCCAGTTCATATAGAACAGATGCGCGTAGCTGCGCCATTTAAACACAGGCTCCTGCGTTGTATCGCCATCGGGGAAGTAGAACTCCGGCAAATCAATCGGCAAATTCTTTTTCTTATCGCGGAAATATTCATTAGCCAAAGTATAGCGATCATATTCGAAATGGCCTAAAACGAAGATGCGGCGCAAATCCTTGGTAGCACAGATGTTGATACCGTTTTCTACTGAACGTGACAGCACCTGCAACGCCTTGCAGGCATCAATCGCATCATCATCAACCGCGGTATGACGTGACTGCGGAATAAAGTATCTGTCGTCAAAGCCACGCAGCAGCGGATGATTTTTCACCGTCAGGCCGTAGGGGAAGATGCCAAACATCTTCGCCGGCAAAATCGTTTTGTTTACGCCGTAATAATGGTACAAGGCAGCCTGTGCACCCCAACAAAGTGTCATCGTAGAATAACAGTGATATTCAGCCCAATCCAGATAGGCTTCAATTTCCTTCCAGTAATCGACAGACTCAAAGGGAATGGTTTCTACAGGCGCACCCGTCATTAAGAACGCATCGTAATAGCGGTTCTTAACATCGTCAAACTCCAGATAAGCGCGGTCAAGATACGAATTATCGGTGTGCGTAGTTTCACGGCTCACAGTACGGCAGAAATCAACCTCTATCTGCAGTGGGGAATTGCCCAAAAGGCGCAGCAGCTGAATCTCTGTCGGCTTCTTCAGCGGCATCAGGTTCAGCACGCACACCTTCAGCGGACGAATACGCTGCGTCGTCGCGCGCTGTTCTGTCATGGTAAAAATTCCTTCCTCCTGCAGTTGGCAGATAGCTGATAAATGGTCATTGATTTTAATCGGCATTGTTTGTTCCTCCTACATTTCCTAACTTAGATTTTCGACTTGCTACAGGAGGATAAGCAATAAAAAAGCTTCCGTTCCTGTAAAAATACAGGGACGAAAGCGTCGCTTCGTGATACCACCCTAATTCATACATATGTCGCCATATGCACCTCATCAAGTACGCAGGGATTGTTTACCCTTTAATACTCCAGCACTGTAACGGGTGCACCCGGACGGCCTAAATGCAAGCATCTCAGCCCATCGGCTCCAAGACCATCTTCAATGTCACCACCTGCTCCCTCTTGCACCGTCACGAAGGCTCTCTTTGCCAGGCTCGTACATTTACTCTTCTCTTCATCGCCCATTATTAAGTTATGTGCACGATAATACAGCAATTCTTTGTAACTGTCAATAAAAAGTTGCAGTTTTCCCGCAGAAAAAGGAGATAGAGTATATTTTGTAAAGTAGGTTACAGAAATTTGGGTAAAATTGGTAATACCTATGCTATCCGAAACTTCCGGATGCTATGTGTACTGCTTTTTTGTTCAGTACCTTATGTTGTATTTTGCTGGAGCAAATATTATAATTAACGAAGAACCATTATACAAAATCGAACCATTGCGTTAAAAGGAGTGACCACGATTATGAAAACGCCAGTATGGGTAGTTACCAACGTACAACCGCAAAAAGATTATACGCTGATCCTAACCTTTGCCAGCGGAGAAAAGAAGCTTTTTGATGCTCGCCCACTTCTTGCCAAAGCAATCTACAAGCCATTGAATAATCTCAGTTTTTTCCTAACAGCTAAGGCTGATTGTGGTTCCGTAGCCTGGAGCGATGAAATTGATATTGCACCGGAATATTTATACGAGTGCAGCCTTCCTTTGCATGTTATTTAAGCTGCTACTTAATTTTGCTAATGTAAGATTAGCAAGGATGGACTTACAACTATGAATAATTTCAGCAAGCAAATTTATGAAGCTGGTATTAATGATGGAAGAGCTGAAGGCAAGGCTGAATACATTAAAAATCTTACGTCTATATAGTGCAAACGAGGTCAGCAACGCTGCCCTCGTTTTTCTTATCTGTTCCCATACATCTTCTCATAATAATTCTGATACTCACCATTAATGATATCCTTCCACCACTTTTTGTTTTCAAAATACCATTTAATGGTCTTTTTAATGCCATCGGCAAACTTAGTTTCCGGCAGCCAACCAAGCTCATTATGAATCTTAGTTGCATCAATTGCGTAACGCATATCATGACCTTTGCGGTCGGTTACATGCGTAATCAGGCTCTCCGATTTGCCTAATTCTTTGCAAATCAGCTTTACGATATCAATATTGCGCATCTCGTTATGACCGCCGATATTATAAACCTCGCCTACTCTGCCTTTATGTATAATCAAGTCAATAGCCTTGCAGTGATCCTCAACATAAAGCCAATCACGCACATTCAAGCCTTCGCCATACACAGGCAACGGCTTATCTGCCAAAGCATTCGCAAGCATCAGCGGAATCAGCTTTTCCGGTAACTGATAAGGGCCATAGTTATTGCTGCAGCGTGAAATCGAAACCGGCAAGCCATATGTTCTGTGATAAGCCATAACAAGTAAATCCGCGCTTGCCTTGGAACTGCTGTAGGGAGAACTTGGCCTGATTAAAGCGCCTTCGGAAAAAGGCTTGGCATCCGCAGAAAACGTCAAATCACCGTATACTTCATCCGTAGATATCTGATGATAACGCCTGATGCCGTATTTACGGCAGGCATCCATCAGTGTTGCTGCCCCCATGATATTAGTCTGCAAGAAAATGCCGGGATTTTCAATGCTACGGTCTACATGTGATTCTGCAGCAAAGTTTACCACTATATCCGGACGCTCTTCCTCAAAAAGCTTGTCTAACGCTTCTCTATCGCAGATATCTGCCTGCACAAAGCGAAAGTTCGGCTTGTCCATCGCAGGCTTTAACGTAGAAAGATTGCCTGCATAGGTCAGCTTATCCAGACAAATGATGCGATAGTCAGGATGCTTTGCCAGCATATAAAATATAAAGTTGCTTCCGATAAATCCGGCACCGCCGGTGACGATAATGTTAATAAGAATGACCTCCAAGGAGAAAGCTATATAAATGCTATCCTCATAAACAAACTTTATTCTGATTTCCTACCTTGCATTATTCTATTAATAAAATCTTTTTCTTCTCAAACAGCCCATGACTGCAGAAAAAAATTTTTCTCGCATGAATTCCATCAATGAACATACAATAAATATTACCATAGCCGTCATAATCATATGCGGGATAAGAAAGACAGTATCATAAAATCTGCCTGCTCTTATGATATCATTCCACAACCACGCACTGATTACACCATTATCATGGATAAGATAAACAGCAAATGTAGTTGTTGCTACGGAATTTATCATAGCATTGTGTGGCAAATGCCAATTTTTAAATAAAACAAATAAGGCAACCGCCATCAGCAAACCTAATATACTGCATCCTACAAACGCATGATACATCACATTGTGTTTATCTGTATAATAAGGATCAGAACCACCAAGGTAATCCGATACCAATATTATTGCATAAAATACAACGGCACTTATCCCCCCCACAAATTCAATTGTCCTTTCAAATTTATCATTTGAGTACAACCTTAAGTAAGCACCTATACAATACATATCTGCAAACATAAAGAATGAATTCAAATATCCGCCTAGGGATAATCCTCTAATGCTGGGAATAACATAAAATGCTGTCGTAAATATTGCTATAATCACACCTAACTGCGTTTTGCTAATTCGTTCTATCATCTTGTTAATCAATGGAAACGCAATGTATAAAACTAAATAGGCTCTTGCAAAGCAGTTTAACGGAGTAATAGGATTTACTGCCTTCATTATCAATGATTTTTCTACATTTTGATTTAGGACAAACAATACAAAGCATAAAGTAGCTAAGCTCCAAAAATAAGTACAGCCAAAGAATTTCCAAATCTTTTTCCAGCGAAATTTTTGTGTAACAAGGAAATAACCACTTATTATAACAAAAATATCTACAGCGATTTTACTCCATGATCCTAAAAATTGCATAACAAGCTTACTTGTCGTCATTAAGCTGTCATCAGGAAAACCACCTTTAACATAATAATGACCTAAGACAACCATAAACATAGCTATTATACGCAACAATTCAATATTACTTGAACGTATCGCATTTTGTGAATGTTCATTAGAACAAGAAGGTTCTTCTATAATATTTTTCATATATACATACTCCTCTTTTATTATTCACCAACAATCATGATAATTACTGCAATTATTTTTTTATAAGCACTCGTAAACTTCTATCAACTTTTTAGCTGTAATTTCTATATTGAAATTACGCGAAATGTAGTTCTCTCCTTGACTACAAATTTTCTCTTTATTTTTATACGTTTCACTAATCGCTTCTGCTAAACTGTCTGCATTAAGATTATCAATAATAGTTCCATACTGGTTTTTGGTTATAATTTCTCTTTGTGCACCACTATTCGTCGCTATTACCGGTAATCCGCAATAAATAGCTTCACATAAGACTAATCCAAACGATTCTTTTACTACCGAAGGCGCAACCAAAACATCGATAGAACGATAAAATTTTTCCATATCATCCATATGTCCTAAGAAAACAACTCTGTCTTGAAGATTTAATTTACCCATCAAATTACGTAAAACATTAATATATCCCTTTTCATCAGTACCGGCAATATACAAATATAAATCATCATACTCATATCTTAACACAGCTAAAGCTTCTATTATTACTTCTATTCCCTTGTCCGACGCAATACGCCCTGCGTAACCAAGAATATATTTACCATGACTTTTAAATTCTTTTCCTTTATACTTGTTAAATCTTTTTGTATTAATACCATTATAGATAAGATAATATTTTTCTTTTTCTGAAGCAAGCAACGTATCTGTCTGTAAATTATACACTAATCGGGATACACATATGAAAGCATCTACAAATCCGCGTTGAAAATTATGATAACAGTCATGTTTAGAAGGTAAAGCATTATGTTTAAACATAACCAATCTTACTGATGATATTTTTTTTATTAGCATGCACAAAAGCATAGCATGCCCACTATGACAATTCAGAATTTTAATATTGTATTTTTCTATCCAACCGACTATTTTACGCACAGAAAGCAAGCCTGCAGCAAAATACAAGTTTGCTGTTAAAACATTAGCTACTTCCTTATATTTCTTTTGAAATTGAAAATTCTTTTCATCCACAATAACATATGAAGTAACACCTTGATTTTTCATTTCGGCACAGATATCGTAAACATACTGCTCTCCGCCACCCCATGTTTTTGCTATAATTATATGCATTATTGAGAAGCTCATATATAAATCCTCCAAAATATTTATGTATATTATAACATCCCTACAAAATAAATCCAACTTGTATTGTCATACTCTTTAGACATATACTCTTTAGCATTTGCAAAAACATATAATTTCGACTATAATTCTACAGTAGATAAGAATTGCGAGGTGTACTATGTCTTACTATCTAATATTTACTATAGCTCTTTATATCTTTTCTTATGCATTCTATATTACCTGCTCCCATGGCCTTGGCCACAAAGCAGAATACCTGCAGCTGCGCAGGTTTATTCCCTGCGCTATTTTAGCTGTATTACCTATGTATCTGGTAAACGAGTCATTACTCTCGCCCCAGTATCTGCTCAGCTTTTTGGTAGGTGTGTCATGGATAACAGCATATCCACTGTTGTATTACCTTACCTATCACAAAATATCTTCGGATTTCGGCTTTCATCTGGACACCGTATTCGGCTTATACATTATCGGCTGGCTTATTTCTTTAAAACTGCTTGTACAAGCCTTTAACATTTTCCCGGCAATCACTTTATCTCTTATCTCTATAATGGAATATATGTTGCTGGCACTGCCTTTATTTCAGGCATCCTATTATTTACTTTACAGAACCTGTGTAAGCACCGGTGCAGTAACTATGATCTTTGAAACCTATGCTAATGAGGTTATCGAATATTTTAAATCTATGCCGTTAGCTGTACGCATCGGTACGCCTATACTTAACATCGCTCTGTTGGCAAGCTTCTTGTATTTCAATCTGACATCAGAAACAGTAATCACCGCTCCCCTATTGCCGAATTTGGCAATAATAATTGCGGTAACACTATTTTTAACCTATTATTTATGGAATACTAAAAAAGGTGTTTTCATCCGTACCGGTCTTATTGAATTAGTATTAGATGTTAAAGATTATCTTAAGCAAATAAAATCATATAAAACAAACCTTGCCAAACGCGTAGCTAACCTCAATGTAACACAAACTACACCGTTCTGCGAAAAACCGGCTACGTTCATTTTGGTAATAGGTGAATCAGAATCCCGTGACTACATGAGTGCCTTCTGTGATTATCCGTATGATACCACGCCGTGGCTGAAATCAAAGCAAGCATCGGAAAACTTTCTTCTCTATAAAAACGCCTATGCCTGCAAAGACCAAACCGTTCCCGCATTAGAACGTGCTTTTACCGAAGTTAACCAATATAATGATAAAAAGTTTTATGAATCCTGCTCATTTGTCGATATAGCGCGTAAAGCCGGCTTTAAAATTTCCTGGTTCAGTAATCAAAGCCATATCGGTGCTGCCGATACTGCGGTAACGCTGGTAGCAAATACTGCCGATACTGCAGAATGGACTAAGCTACATCTCAATCAGGTACAATATGACGAGAGCCTGTTGGGTTATTTAAAACAGATTGACGCTAATGAAAATAACTTTATTGTTTTTCACCTCAAAGGCAATCATTTTAATTTCATTAACCGCTATCCACAGGATTTTGCTAAATTCAGCAAGCCTGATACCTACGATTTGATTCCTAACTATATTGATTCAATTGCCTATACCGACTATGTTATGCAACAGATTCAGGAATACGCTGCCAAGCATTTAAATTTACAAGCTATGGTGTATTTCTCAGATCATGCTACAATTCCTGATAAACGTCGTTCGCCAAACTTTGGTGGTTTTGCTACCGTACGAATTCCGCTATTCACATATCTTGCAGACGATTACATAAGCAACCATCCTCAAGTATATTCAGCGCTTAAATCTAATCAGGATAAATATTGGACTAATGATTTAGCTTATGATCTTATTTGCGGTATTTTAGATATCAAATCCAATCATTATGACGAAACAAACAGCTTAGCATCAACACAATATAAATATACCAAAGATATGCTTATGACGAACTTAGGAAAACTACACATTATAGACGATATAGAAAAATAACGTAACAAAAGCGAAAAGTTAGTTTTACTTCCTAACTTTTCGCTTTTTCTATATCTGTTATATGTCAATATTTAATTGCTTTTTGCTTTCTGCAGCTCATACAGCTTCAAATACTTCATCATAGTATAAATAAAATGCTGCAGACTGGAATATAAACCACTCCAACCATCTATAAAACCAAGCTGCAGTATATAAGCCCGCAAAAAGCCATAAGCCGAATGCGCAAAACATGCTGTAAGCGAAGTACGCTTTCCCTTGGCAAAATTATCCTCTGCCCAAATAGTAGTATAATGCCCTGCCTTATCCCACCATTGTTGCCAGGAATCATAGGTATAATGTTCGATATAACCTGCCATTTTTTCTTTCGGCAAATCGCATACCGGTCTTTCATGCACTTTATTTTCCCAATGCACCTTATTTACAGGGAAAAGGCGCAACACCTCATCCGGTTTAAAAATGCCATGCTTATAGGTAAATCCAAAGGCATGTATTTTACGCATAATGCTGTACTGCTTTTGTGCTTTTGTTGCCATTGCTTTTTCTACAGCACAGCAAAGTTCATCATTCATTCTTTCATCTGCATCCAGATAAAGCACCCATTCTGTCTTTACATGCTGCAAAGCGAAATTACGCTGTGCTGAAAAATCGTTATCCCAAGCACGATAAACAACTCTTGCGCCATTCTCCTCTGCTAATTGAACTGTTTTATCCGTACTGCCGGAATCAACAATCAGCACCTCTGCTGCCACTTTCTTGGCATTCTGCACAACAGCAGCTATATTTTTTTCTTCGTTTTTGGTTAAAACCACTACTGTAAGATTATTATTCATCTGTACCCGGCACCTTTCAAGTGTATATTCTTTAAAACTCTCATTGTATTCTAAACAGACACATGTATTATTATCATTTAAATACCCTATGCTTAGCAATAATTATACCATATGTAAACTATCACTGCATAACATTGTGAGTAAATCTTGAAATTCCCGGCAAAAAAGGCCATAGCCTGCAATAAATTACGACTATGGCCTTTCTTTTACTTCACCGCATCACCCTTCAGCACACGCCAAGCACCTACTCCGCGCATACTGTTGATGTAATCAGTGATTTTTTTATCAGTATCAGAACTCTGCATATATATTTTGCCATCTGCAGCGTAAAGCCTATGATTAAACACCACGTCTTGATTTTCAAACATATTTGCCTGCAATGCAGCATAAGTAAAGCCAACAGGTCCAACAATTTCTGCCAATGTTCCTGCCAACTGCATGTGGTCACCAACAGACTTATCATTAAACCATGCTTGCTGCACACCGGCACCATAAAAAATGCATGGTATAGACGACAAAGTGCGAGTATCCTGCTCCTTGGCAAAGCTGAAGCGCTCCGAATGATCGCCGGTAATAACAAAAAGCGTATCACTGTACATGCTTTGCGCCTGCTTTACAAAATCACCCATCGTTTTATCCGCATACCAGATATGACCAAGCTCTGTAAGCGTTTTTTCATCACTGGCAATATCTGCAGGCAGCTTGCGCTTAACCTTCGCTCTTGGGAATCCTATACCATCCACATCAATAGTATATGGCGGATGATTACTTGTTGTTAATACCACATGGAAAACCTTTTCTTGCTCTTTTTCCTTGCTCATATAAGCTTCAATTTGCTTAAACAAAACAGCATCCGAACAGCCCCAGGCGTTACCGCTATCATCACTGAACTCATCTGCACAATGGAATTCATCAAAGCTTTGCGCCTTAGTAAACTTGCCAATATTTTGCCATCCGGAAAAGCCCCATACCAGAAAACAGTTTTATAACCAAGCTGCTTCATAATATAGCCAATACCGGTAGCATACTTGCCATTAAAGCTATTTGCCTGATAGTTTTCATATAAGCCCATATCAGGAATACAGCTTACCAAACCATTAACAGCAGAAATTGTTCCGCTGCCATGCGGCAGCATAGTAGCAACGTGAGCAGCATCAGCAGAATTTTGCAGGGCCAGCATATTATCAACTAACCCCAAATCCTTGTACTTAGGTAAAAATGGCCAATTACCAAAGCTTTCGCCAACTATAAGCACAATATTACGTGGTTGCTTAGCCAGCTTAGGCTGTTTAACAGTATGCATAAAAGCCTTATCAATGCTATCCGCAGCTTTGTTACCACCACTTGCAGCAATTTTTTCACGCAGCTGTGCTACAGTAATGTTGATATTTGTCACTTTATCAATTTTACGCTTCATATCACGTACACGGTATAAGGCCTGTCCATCATCCAGAATAGCTTCGTTCAAAAGATTGGATTTTAAGCGTGCAGCACTTTCCCAATTGATGGAATGAGCATAGTTAAAAGCACCGCCATAACGCACAAATACACATAAAACTGCGAGCACAGGCAATGTCAATGCAATTACCAGCTTTTTATGCTGTACAGCTTCAAAGGATTTGCCAGGCAAATTGCGTAACCATATACGCAGACCATAAGCCAAAGCAATGCCCAAAACAAGAGCTAAAGGAAAACGCCACAATAACTGGTACTCTTTAACCGCAGTCACAAATATAGCATAAATATCATCATGCGCACCATTTATCAGCATCATATTAAAGGCTGCATTAAAAATTTTGTAATACGGTATGCGCGTCATAAAGCAAAGCGCAAAGAAAACTAAGGTCACAACGTGCCAGCAAAAACGTAGCTTATCTGACGACCAATTTTTCACAACAATCTTCGGCAAAGTTGCAAACACAAAGCCAATCAGAGCTATCATGCCTGCTGTCTTTAAGCTTAAGCGCAGTCCTAACAATAAAGCCATCGGAACATCGCCATATTCACCGTTAAGCTGTCCGTTGTAAATAGCAATAAAGGCTATACGAAATACCGTAAAAACCAAGCACCAATAAATAAATGCCTTGAGATCCTGCTGCAGGTTCTCAAAAAATCTTGCGTAAGAATTCATATAAAGCTTTCATCTCCCCACATTTTATGTAAATCTAACTAATTATACCATACTTTTGCTTAGCATCTGCTTATGATTTAGAAGAATTCTATTTTTTAATTAGAATAAACAAAGTGGTTCATTCGTCAAGAAAAATGTAATTTATTGCACTTTTTCCTACGAAAAATTGTAATTTTTGACATTATTCCTAACGAATATCATACGCGTACATTATTCTACTATACAGATACATTTTAAGTGTAAAATAAGGAGCAGCTTGCGCCGCTCCCTACCTATTCTTCATACTTCTTTATCCTGCGCTGCAGCAAAACAAGACGCAGCGATAAAACAACAGCACTGCAGATTACGCCGATATCCAGGCTCTGCCAATAAGCAAAGGCACCATTATTGAACTTGTAATCCAAAAGCAGGCCCACCGGCAGGCAAATTGCCCAATAAGCCAGCATGCTGCACCAAAATGTAGCGTTAACATCCTTATAGCCACGCAAAATTCCCTGAATCGGCGCCGCGATTGCGTCGCCTCCCTGCCACATAATAGCGTAGATAATAAACACCTTCACCAGTTCAATAACATGCGGATTCGTTGTATAAATGAGTGCGATATACTCGCGCGCCACCAGCTCCAGCATCATGTAAAGCATAGCGATAAAAAGGCTCATCTCCAAGCCAAGTGCCGTGTAATCGCGCGCTCCCTGATAGTTTTTCGCACCATATTCAACGCCCACCACGATCGTCAGCGCCAGTGAGAAGCTCATGGGGAACATATAAATTAGCGAGGAGAAGTTAAGTGCCGCCTGATGCGCAGCAATCACCTCTGTGCCGAATTTGGCAATAAACAGCGCCACAACGCCAAAAATGCTCGTTTCCATAAAAATGGCCACGCCCATAGGCACGCCAATGCGCAGATATTCCGCCACCAAATGCTTAACAGGATGCACAAAGCCCAGCACATCATACTGCTTGAACGGTTGCAGCTTCGACACCACCACCGCGAACATCACTAAAAGCAGCCAAAAGGTGATTCCCGTTGCTACGCCGGCGCCAATGCCGCCCAAGCGCGGCAAGCCCAGCTTGCCGAAAATCAGCACATAGTTCAGGAAGGCGTTGACAGGCAGCGCCAAAAGATAAATCTTCATTGACAGCTTAGTATAGCCCAAAGTATCTACAAGACTGCGCAACGGCGTAATGAGAAAGAACGGCAGCACGCCTATGCCTAAGCCGGCCATATACCAGAGCGCAATGTGATAAACCTCCGGTGCCAGGCTCATGCCCTGCAAAAACGGCGGCAGAAAGATAATACCACCGACAATTATCAGCACGGAAAAGGCTACGGCCAACAGCATGCCATGTCGTACTACCGTAGAGATTTTTTCCTTTTCGCCAGCACCCAACAGGTTGGCAATCAAAGGCATCGCCGCCAGCAAAATACCTGCAAAGCAGGTCTGCACCGGCATCCAGATATTACCGCCGATGGCAGCGCCGGCCAAATCCGCATCGCCAGCCTGCCCGGACATACTGGCATCAAAAAAGTTCATGCCCATAATCGCAATCTGCGTGCCGATAATCGGCAGCATAACGCTCAGCAGACGCTTAACCTTATCCTTATAATCCTTGTGTAAAATTTTTAGCATATCCTTACTCCCATTTTCCCTAATATAACAAAAGCCACACGGCTGCAAACACAGTCGTGTGGCGAAAAGATGACTATTGAATCAGAAAAAATCCACAACAATTTTTCAGATTTAATTTTAACAATAAGCAGCCTGCTTGTCAAGCTCAGCCTTCTGCTTCGGCCAATTCGGAAAGATAAGCCCAACGGTCCACCATCTCATCCAACTTTTGCTGCACAGCCTCCTGCTGCTTCGTCAAGTCTGCCAGACGGGTGAAGTCACTGCCACATTGGTTGATTTCTGCGCCCAGCATTTTCAGCTCTGCCTCGCTGCGTGCAATCTCCTGGTCAAGACGCTCCAGCTCCAGGCGCTCGCCGTAGGTCATTTTCTTCTTCGCAGGCTCTTCGGCAGACTTTGCTGCAGCCACCGGCTTAGCCTTAATAGGTTGCGCCTGCTGCGAACTTTCCTGCTGCAGAGCTTCTGCATAATCGCTGTAGCCGCCGATATACGGCTTAATGCTGCCATCCTGCTCCAACGCAAAAATCTTTTGTGCAAAGCGGTCGAGGAAATAACGATCATGGGAAACTGCGATAACCGCACCGGCAAAGCTGTCGAGATAATCCTCCAAAACAGAAAGTGTCGGGATATCCAGATCATTTGTCGGCTCGTCCAAAAGCAGTACGTTCGGTGCCGTCATCAGCACACGCAACAGATACAGACGGCGTTTTTCACCGCCGCTGAGTTTGGACACCGGCACCCATTGCAGCTCCGGCGGGAAGAGGAAGCGTTCCAGCATCTGCGCTGCGCTGATGCGCTGACCATCGGCCGTTTCAATGTAATTATTCGCTTCCTTGATATATTCCAGCACACGCATATTGCTGTCGGGGAACTCACTGTGCTGTGCAAAATAACCAATCTTAACTGTCTGGCCCACGCGCATTTCGCCGCTCGTAGGCTGCAGCTTGCCGGCAATAATATCCATCAGCGTTGATTTGCCTGCACCGTTAGGACCGACGATACCGATGCGGTCATTACGCAGCAGAATATAGCTGAAATCCTTGATATAATCCTTGCCGTCCCACACCATGCCGATATCTTCCAACTCGATGATTGTTTTGCCAAGACGACTGCTGACGGAGGACATCTCCAGATTTGCTTCCGTCTTGACATTTTTCACTTCCGCTTCAATCTGAGCAAAGCGCTCCACGCGGTCCTTCTTTTTGGTACGGCGTGCTTCCGCACCACGGCTGATCCATGCCAGCTCAAGACGATAGATATTGCGTAGCTTTTGCGCAGCAGAGGCCTCTGCAATGCGGCGTTCCTCACGCTTTTGCAGGAACAGGCTGTAGTTACCGACGTAAACATAACCCTTACCGCCGTCAATCTCCAAAGTGCGGTTAACAACACGATCAAAGAAATAACGGTCATGGGTTACCATCAGCAGCGCGCCCTTGCGCGCCAACAGCTTTTGCTCCAGCCAGGCAACAGTAGCATTATCCATATGGTTGGTAGGCTCGTCCAAAATCAACAGGTCCGACGGACGCACCAACACGCCTGCCAAGGCCACACGCTTGCGCTGGCCGCCACTCAGCTCGCCCATCTGCTGCTGCAGATTAGTAATGCCAAGCTGCGTGAGCACTGCCTTAGCTTCGCTTTCCAGCTGCCAGGCGTATTTATCATCCATCTGCTGCTGCAAATCCAGCAAATGCTTTTGCAGCTTTTGGTTATCAGGCTCAGCTGCAGCCTGCTCCACCGCAGTTTCGTAATCGCGCAACAGCACCATCAGCGGGGAATCGCCTTTAAAAACCTGCTCCAATACAGTTGCATCTGCCTCAAACGGCGGGTCCTGCGGCAGATATTCCATCACCACGCCGCCAGGAATCGTCAGCTTGCCGTCACCGGCCTCATGATTGGCAATCATGCGCAGCAAGGTACTTTTACCGGTGCCATTGACACCGATAATACCGTACTTGTCGCCCTCTTCTACGTTAAATGTAATATTTTCAAACAACAATCTGTCGCCATAGCTGTACGACAAATCCTCTGCACTTAAAATCATTTTACTTATCTCCCTGTAAAAAATTTACACTCTAAAATTATAACACGCCTGCGGATAAAAGTAAAAAGGACGAACCGCCAAGGCCCGTCCTTCGTATTGCTATTTTATTGTAACCTGTAAATTATCGTTTTCTTCCGCTGCGTCCTGCAAAACCTGCAGCAGCTGTTCGCCATACCAGCCCAGCTTTTCATTATCCGTAACGTTGGCAGGCACAACAATTTGCGTAGGCTCGGCGATTTCCGTCAGGCAATCATACAACGCATCTAAATTGGCGCCGTAGTACACAGGCAATGCCAGAGCACTGCGCAGATATTTATGCAGCGCAGGCACAGATGTCATGCGCTCAAGGTCTAATGTGATTGTTCTCATAATAATCTCCTTATTTTCCGTAAAGCTTGCTGAAGGACTTGTAGTGATCACCGGTATAGTAAATCAGGCCATCGTTGGAAAAGACAATGCGCTTCGCGTTACGATTGCCCTTCACATAATCAATATCGCATTCCTTCCAGTTGCGGCCGTTTTTCTTCGGCAGCTTGCCTTCGTAATTGCCGTAGCGGTCGCCACCGATGGATTTACCCGGCGCAACCTTGTCGAGTGTGCCTTTAGTCTGCCAGCCCAGCTTTTTGGCCTCGTTTTTCGTGATATAATTGTGCGGCAGGCGCTTATATTCGTTGATGTAGGCAGCAACGTGCTCCTTGTCGGTGTAGGCAGCGCTTTCGCTGATTTTGATTTTGCCACTGTTGGCCTTGACGTTGGCCGTAGTATTCTGGCCGTTGTTGCTCTTGGTTGTATTAACAGTTGTTGTCTGGGTTGTCTGTTTATCATTGGTCTTAGGGCTGTTACTGCCGCAGCCGACAATTATGCTGACGCTGAGCAGCATCGCCAGGAAGAACGCTAAAAGTTTTTGCATAAGGATGCTCCTTTCTTAAAAACCACCATCATTATAAGCTCTTGCGATTACAAATACATAGCCAGAAATTCATCCAATCTCTTTTCTTCTAATGAAGCTATGTAATCAGCAAACGGCTCAATATTATCATGTAATGCATATTCTTCTAAGCGTTTAAAATACTCTAATCTGTCAAGTTTAGGAACAGATATGGGTATAAGCCGGTTAGCCAATAATTGGTAATTCATTATCAATCTGCTTGTACGTCCGTTGCCGTCAATGAATGGATGAATACGTACAAATTCTGCATGCGTCCAAGCAGCTAAAGTAATAGGATCATCTTTATATTTCCATGTCAAATCCGCAAAAAAATTCTTTACCTGCCTATATGCTTCATTGGGCTCAGGCGGTATATGATTAGCGCCGGTAATTCGGACATTCACATTACGATAGAATCCGCCGGCAAAAATATTTTCCATTAAAATGCTATGAATATCTTTTGTCATTGCTTCGTCTAAAGAGAAACCATCAGCGATTTTCTGCTTGATAAATTCATATGCTTTTTTATGATTAACAACCTCAAAAATTTCGCGCAAATGCTTGCCGCCAATAGAAATTCCATCTTCTAAGACCACTTTCGTTTCTAAAAGTGATAAGGTATTTCCTTCAATCGCTGTAGATTCATGAGTATACTCTAATTCGAAATTAGCTTCCCATTTAGCAAAAGCTAAAGAATCTACCTGCTTCGCACATTGATGATATTTTTCTGCTTTTTTTATAATGTTTTCATACTTCATAAGTTTTCCTCTCATTCTATATTTTATGAAAAGATATCGGCTAATTTATCTGCCAGATTAGAATTTAAGCCATCCGCTTTTTCCTCCGATGCTTTTTCTTCATCATGCTGACTCTCATCATCAGATTGCAGCAATTCAAGCATTTTAATTTCAGCTTCCACATCTCCGCTTATTCAATCCATATTATTTATATTTCATTCAAGGTCCCGATACTACAAAAAATTCCGCATTCTGATTTTCATCTATCATTTTTCTTACATAGTAAATAAAACGACTATAAAAATCTATAAGCACGGCTTTTTTAGGAAGCATATATATTAATTTTTCTTCAAGAGGCATTGTATCATCAAAGCATATTCGTAAGCTGATATTACGATAAGCCTTAATGGCACGATTCAAATCAATAATCTCATGTATTCGTGAACTATGAGGATTGCCTTCCAACAACATCACAAGCTCTTCCAGCTCTTGTAATATCTGCTTAACTACCCTTAACGGATAAAAATTATCCCCCCAATGCTTAAATTCATCAGCAGGCATATAAATGTCTTGATTATATTTTGCATCAAAGTAACGTGCAAAAATATCCTCAAGTAAAAAGGCTGAATCATCTTCATCTATAGAAATATGAACCTTAAAATTGACTTCACCACTATTACCGTCAGATATTCCGTACCAGATATAAGAATGATCATCGTGTTCTCCGGTATATATCGGTATATGATCCTCATCTATTAAGATATACTCTTCAGATTCAGGCATGTTTATCTTGTTAGCCATAAAACGCTCCCTCAATACGTTACATATCTAACTGCAACAGCTTCATTTCATCTTCAAAATTAAATTCGTAAATAAAATCATCTATAGACATCTGTTTTAAAGCAAACGCTTTGACAATAAGCAGCTTACGTATATTTATATCATCAGTCCAAGTATAAAAATGATAAGTATTTAATCCATATTTCTTCAAACACTCCGTAAAACATTTTGCTACAGCATATGCAAAATCACTTAACCAAACATTGAATTTATATGTCTTATTTTCACTATCGCTAGATCTTTTAACAGTAATATTAAGCATAGCATCAGGCTTATGAAAATACTGCAAATCAAAACTTATATTCCATTCATAGGTACTAGGCTCTTCGTCCCACACAAAGCGCACTTTTCCAGGAACATCAGCCCATTCATTACCATCATTATCGACAAATACACCTTCATATTCTTCTGTTTCAACTAAAAAATTTTCATGACGATTATCATAATCAAGGAAAAAATAAGCTGTTTCTAATAAACCTGTTGGAATACTAGTATGCCAAATTGTAGCAACATATGACGTAAACTCTATAGCATTTATGCAACAATTAACATCAGCCCAGCCTGCTTCTCGCGGCAAAACTTCAAATTTTACAGGACAATCTTCTCGTATAACCACTTTATGCCAATCTATACTATTCACAACCTATCCCTCCCATCTTTTCCCATTATATCATATACAAAAAATCGGCGCACCATCTCGTGATGCGCCGACAATTTATATCTTCTATTTTTACCTTACATCTCTGCCATGAGTATAAACCGGCAGCAGCTTCGGCGACAGCTCGCCCTGCACGCCGGCAGCCTTTTCTTCCTCAGCGTAGCGACGTACATGCTCCAGGCTCAGCTTACCCAGCTGGACGCTCTTCGCTGCTTCGGCAGCCTTCGTACCCGCAATACGTCCAAAGACGATGATATCCAGCAGGCTGTTGCCCATCAGACGGTTAGTACCGTGAATGCCGCCAACAGCTTCACCGGCAACAAACAGTCCCGGCAGCTTGGTTTCCGCATCCTTGTCAATCAGGATACCGCCATTTTGATAATGCAGCGTCGGATAAATCAAAATAGGCTCCTTGCGCAGGTCAATGCCAAACTTTGCATACATGCGCAGCATGCCGGGAATGCGTTTGGCAATCGTTCCTTCGCCATGCAGCATTTCAATCAGCGGTGTGTCAAGCCACAGCGCCACGCCATCGAGCGCCTTTACGCCCTTGCCGCGGGCAGTACACTCACGAATGATAGACGCAGCCGCCACATCACGGGTTTCCAGTGGATGCATAAAGATTTCGCCCTCGCTGTTTACCAGCTGCGCACCAATCGAGCGCACCTTTTCGGTAACCAGCGCGCCATAAATCTGCGCCGGATAAGCAACACCCGTCGGATGATACTGAATTGCATCCGCATAAATCAGCGGTGCACCGGCACGATAAGCCATAACAAGACCGTCGGCAGTAGCACCGTAATGGTTAGAGGTCGGGAAGCCCTGATAATGCAATCGTCCTGCACCGCCGGTTGCCATGATTACGCATTTTGCGCGTACAACCTTGTACTCCTGCGCATCAAAATCCCACAGCACCGCACCGGCAGTTTTGCCCTCCTCGTCGAGCAGCAGCT
>ULTB01033753.1_pt1 | contig 26743 bp, 18 predicted proteins | sample 1957251 | NCBI WGS metagenome assembly ULTB01 (sample SAMEA4835724, study PRJEB28245) | human gut metagenome | biome: gut microbiome; material: fecal sample | place: Denmark | collected 2008
TTTTATTGTAGCTTGACACAGTTTAGTTTACACTCTCAAGACTTGTGTCCATTATGTGGTATCAATCCTCCAAGTCAGTTAGACCATCAAATGCCACGTTCGCAATACAAGCCTCTTTCTGTATGTAGATTAAACTTAGTGCCTCTATGTGGGGTTTGTAATAACAAAAAACGGGCAAAACCTTATGACGAGTTCATCCATCCCTATTATGCAGAGTTTCCTTCGGGCATCATATTTTTGGTTGTCAATGTGCATGTTAATACTCAAAATCATAAAATGTCTTGGTTTTATAGTCTTGACAGTACTGGATTACATGACAATGTGCTTATTCAGAAAATAAAGTCTCAAATAAGTAACATTAAATTATTTAGACGTTTACTGAGAGAGTCGCATAGATTTATAGGTGACATGCTTTTTGATAATCACTTTGCGAATAATACTGTATTGAAAAGCTTCCTTCAAAGGGAGATGAATAAGTATATACATAGATATGGTCTGAATGATTGGCGTTCAGCTATATTAAGAGCCTTGTTTCTTTGTCCTTCTTTTGGAGTTGATGAGGTTGAATGGCTAATTGGAAGAATTCCTCCAATCAACAATGGGGTGAATGTTTAAAATCATATATGTAAAAGCAATTGACAGAAAATGAAATCATTATTAGTTAATAAAATCCTATCAACGGAAAAGTATTCTGTTAACCAGATATTCGAGTCAAAAGGTAAAGTATATACTTTCCTCAATCCTGTATCTTATCTTACAGCTCTTGACAACAAGGAGTTGTTCGGACAGATGGATGGCATTTTTGCCGATGGCGGACTGTTGGTGAAAGCCATTAAGATGCTTTATGCTAAGGTGGTGACTCGTCGAAGTTTTGACATGACTTCGATGGCTCCAGAGTTGTTCTTGTATGCAGAGGAGCATGGAAAGACCATCTATATTGTGGCTTCTAAGCAGGAGCAGGTGGAGAAGGCTGTGGAGATATTCCGTGAGCGGTATCCAAAGGTGAAGTTTGCCGGTTATCGTAATGGTTACTTTGCTTCAGAACAGGAAATGGATGAGGAGGCAAAGCATATCGTTAAGCTGAATTCAGATTTCTTGATAGTTGGTATGGGAGCCTTGATGCAAGAGAAGTTCCTGCTTAAGGTGAAGAATGCCGGTTATCTGGGAATCGGGTTTACCTGTGGCGGATTTATCCATCAGACTTCCAAGAATGAGATAGATTATTATCCAGCATGGGTGGATAAGACGAATCTTCGCTTTGTTTATCGAATGTGGAAGGAACCGCATACCCGTAAGCGTTATGTGATGGCAGGCTTACTGTTTCCTGCAAGATTTATCGCAGAAAAAATCTTCGGATAGTCTTGTACAGCCAGTGAATGGGTGTAAAGACTACCGATACGGGAAGTAATATAATGAATAGGAGCGTCGGTATAATATGACCGATGGCTCTTTGTAATTTATCTTTCATGCGTGCAAAAGTACAACTTTATGTTGAAACAACAAAAGATATTCTTTGATTTCTTGCGATTCTGTATTGGTTCTGCCAAGGAGATACCTGATTCTTTGAAGGAGGTGGATTGGAAGGAGCTGTATGCTATCGCCCAGAAGCAGGCTTTGCTTGGTGTTCTGTTTCATGGTATCAGGCGGTTGCCAAAGGAGTTGGCACCAGAGCAAAAGCTACTGATGCAATGGATGACTATGGCGGAACAGATTCGAAAACAGAATATCAGACTGTTTCAGGATTCCGTGAAGGTTTGCCAGAACTTCGAAAACGAGGGCTTTGCTAACTGTATCTTGAAGGGGCAGGGGAATGCATTGCTTTATCCTGACCCTTATATGCGAACGCCTGGAGATATAGACATCTATCTCGCTGGTGGCAGGAAACGAGTGATGCAATATATAAATAAGGTGTGTCCGAATCAGGTGATGTGTTATCACCATGTAGACTTCCCTGTGATGAAAACGGCAATAGAGGTGCATTTGACTCCTTCATATCTGTTTTTCCCTATTCATAATAGCAGGATGCAGAAATGGTTTAAGGAGGTGATGGATTTGCAATGCTCGAATGTCGTTACGTTACCAGATGGATATGGGGAAATTACAGTGCCAACGACGAGCTTTAATGTTATATATATCCTCTCTCATCTCTATCGGCATGTGTTCACTGAGGGTATTGGCTTACGTCAATTAATAGACTACTACTTTGTTTTACGGAACATGGAGTGCAATATAACAAATAAGGCAGTATTGCAACGTGAGCTAAAACACCTCGGATTGTGGAAGTTTGCAAAGGCAGTGATGTATGTGTTGCATGAGACTTTGGGATTATCAGAGGAGAAAATGATTGCTCCTATAAATGTGAATGAAGGTCGTTTTTTGTTGGCTGAAATCATGCAAGGAGGCAATTTTGGTCAATATGACACTCGATTTGGAAGTAAGGAGAATGAAAGCAAACTTCATCGCTATCTCAGAATGAGTTTGCGCAACTTACGCTTCGTGAAGCATTATCCTACCGAGGCATTGAGCGAACCTTTGTTCAGAACTTGGTTTGCCTTATGGAAGAAGATACATGGAATAAAATAAAAGATATACGGGCGAACGGATCCCTCTCTCCTTTTTATTTAAGCTACTTTTTGGTGATGGAGCTTAGTAGCCCGTTTTTTAACAAAATGATTTTTGAGATAATTTATGCCGACATCTAAGACATCTTTAGATTTTAAACTAATTGCAGTTCGAGTATTACCTGGTTGTGTACAACATATTCGCAAATGTCTTGTTGAAAACCATTTCTATTACTTGAATAACGATTATCGTATATCAGAAGATGGTAAGCTGATAACAAGGCGAAGTAGTAATATAGCTCCGCTTTCAGCAAGTTTCTTTTCCTTGTCTGAAAAACAAAGCGAGGGAGTTCGATTGAATTTTTCTGCAATTGTCGGTATGAATGGAGATGGTAAGAGTTCCTTGGTGGAATTGATCATCAGAATATTGAACAATGCATCTATCATTCATGAAATTGGAGAAATCGGAACTCTTCTTTGGATACAGGGAATCAATGCCGAACTGTATTACCATTTGGACGGAATCTTCTATCGTTTGGTAACAACAGAAGATGATGCTCGGATATACCGGTATGTGGAAATAGGTAATGTCTACAAACAAGACTGTATAGTAGGAAAAGAGATGCTGAAAAAGCGATTCTTCTATACTATGGTGTCAAATTATTCTTTATATGCCTATAATTCGTTGGATATTCCTAACGAATGGGAATCCAAGGACAATAATCAAAAAGACGAAGAGTATTGCTGGCTTCATCATGTGTTTCACAAGAACGATGGATATCAAACACCATTGAGCCTTCATCCTTATAGAAGCTACGGCAACATAGACATGAACCGGGAGAAATTTCTGTCAATGCAACGTCTACTATCTCTGATGGTACACCCCCGCCCCGCAACCCCGCATTCAAATCCTTTCAGAACGTTGAATGATAAAAAGGCGGAACTTTTGGAACTGGAAGACATCGGGTATTCAAAACTACAGAATATCACCATCATAGGCTTCTTCTTAAGACATAGGGACACCAACCTGTTGCAGGAAGACATAGCCTACTTGGAAGAGCAAGATTCCAATGAAAAAGATATGTGGATTTCAAATGCTATAAACTTGTTGTCACAAATATACCAGCGTATCATCAATCATCCAAATAACAATAAACTGTTTTGTCTTGCTTTAGAATATGCCCAAAAGAACGATTTACTCTCGAAAAACAGTGATGTTCACCAGTTAATAAAGAGCCTGACAAGAATTGAAGATATAGAGAATTTGGATGATTTCGGAAATTCGAATGAGAAGATATTGAAGAAACTCGAAAAAATCCAATCATTCAATCTTTGTCAAATTCAACGCTTGGAATTGATAGATGCAGTATGCGATTATTGGAATCAAATGGGCCTTGAACTAAAGAATGAGAAGAAAATAAAATTGGAAGTGACGCCAGAACTTATCTTCAAGCCCTACGGGGATATGACCAATGAAGAAAAGTGCAAGCATTATATCATCTACAAGACAATAGCCATATTTGAGACCTACTCCACTTTCGGATATCCATGCTTAGCCTATGAAACAGACCCTTTGTTTTCTGGCAGCATGAAAGATAAAAAGAATGGTAAATATGGACGCTATACGAACAAACTTGGAGAAGCTTTTGGCAAATTACAGAATGAATGGAATTATAAATCCCACATCACACTGAAACTCCGTCAAGCATTCAACTATATAACCAATGAAGGAAGTGCTAAAATATATAATGACAAGAAAATATGGGTAGGCAACGCTTCCGGTAAATTTATCAACTTGAATAGAATATCGGACAAGTATGGCATCCAACTGCTGGATATGGAAAATCTGCCACCAGCAATCTACAAATGGCAGATTTATTTCCGAAGGGAGTCTGACTCTAGCCTCATCCCATTTGATACTTTAAGTTCGGGCGAGAAGCAGAGATATTTTTCTGTTGGAGCCATTATTTATCATCTGCTGAACATTGATTCTATCGGTAGCGGTAAGATACACTATCAAGCAGTGAATCTTATGCTAGAGGAAATTGAACTGTATTTTCATCCTGAATGGCAACGTAGTTTTACCTGTTATTTAATGGAGATAATCGGACAGTTGACATTTAAGCAAATACGGAGTATCAATGTGCTCTATGTCACCCACTCTCCCTATATACTTTCAGATATTCCAAAGACAAATGTGCTGTTTCTGAAAAATGGTGATGCAGACTATTCCATGCAGGAAAATACATTCGGTGCGAATATCAATGGACTCCTGAAAAATGGATTCTTCTTACCAAGCCTTCCCATGGGAGAGTTTGCCCATCAGAAGATAAATCATCTGTTTGCTTTGTTACATTCCGGAGATTTCAAGGCAAGTGAATTGGAAAAGATAAGGCAAGAGATACAACTTGTTGGTGAACCTGTCATAAGACAGCAGTTGATGATGTTGTATAACACATATAAACGACTAAACCAAGAACTTGATAGTAAGGCTTTCCAAAAGTTCATCATCAAAAAATTGAAAGAATAATACTGCCGAATATGATATATCTAGGGTATAATCGTAATTTGGATTCTGTTGCACATTTCTGGCGAGACAGTTTGCATGCTTTCCTTTTTGAGAAAAGAGAGGATAAACATCGTACTTTTTTGAGAATAGGGAAACATAATAAGTATTACAATACTGTCTTTTCCAAATGGAAAGGATATGTAAGGAGAGAAGCAAAACTAAGAAGAATTTCGACTGCCACTGGAAATAAAGTATTGAACAAGCTTGACGAGTTTGAACATAACTTTGACAATATTGTTCTTGCCAAGAAAAAGGAGATGGAGAAACTGGCAAATGCAACCTGTGGTAAGGAAGCTCAAATTGTTCTGTCCTATATATTCGAGACACTATATAACTGCTTTATCAAGAGCATAGCCAATGACGTACTTGAAAGGCTAAAGATAAGGACTTGTCCATATTGTAATAGAAACTATACTTTTACCGTCAAATCATCTAGTTCGGCAGAAGGAAAGAAATTCACTACTCGCCCAGAGTTTGACCATTTTTACAGCAAGAGTCAGCATCCATTGCTAGCTTTGTCGTTTTACAACCTCGTTCCTTCATGCTCAATATGTAACCATGGCAAAGCAACGAATGATATTGGAGTCAATCCCTATTTCGATGGATTTCAGTCAAAATTTGGAATTTGCAATAAAACAAAGAATGTTCAGTTGAATATCAATGAGATCAAGCGTACAAAGTCAAAGGACGATTTTTCTGTTGGTTTTGTTAATCCATCCAAAAATGAAAAACAAAATATAGATGGGCTAGGACTTGCTGTATTGTATGACAAACATAAGGACTACGTAATGGATCTCATAGAAAAGTCTACAAGTTATGGCTCTTTAGAACAGAACCAAGCTCTGTCGGATGGATTTCAAGGTTTATTCCGTACACCACAGGAAGTTTTTGATTTTGTTTGGGGGAAATATTTGAATGAGGAAGAGTTAGAAAACCGTCCTTTATCCAAACTGACAAAAGATATATTGGAACAATTAGGAATCGTATAAACATAAAACGATATGACATTCAAAATATTAAGCGCAACTTTTTTGCAAGATGGCAAGCATTCGTTCACGTTGGATTTTACTCAGCCTGAAAGTAATTCACAAGATTGCAGGTTCACACTGTTAATTGGGAAAAACGGTGTTGGCAAAAGTCTTATACTGGAAGCTATCATAGATTTCCTCCTTTATGTGTGGGTAAGCTATACTATGTATTCGATGGTGAGACGTTCTAAATATATTTTTTGCACTACACTTATTTACTATATGAATGGGGCTGTGTGCAAATTAGATTGGCAAGAAGGAAGCTTGCATTTTTATATAGACGGAGAGGAATGTTCGGTTTTGCTCGATTATTTGCCAAGGATTGTGGCTACAAGTTTTAGCATCTGCGATAAGTTTAAGGTTCCAGGAAGTCAAGAAAGAGAGCAGTTTCATTTCTATAAGTATATAGGTGCAAAAGTCAATGGAAACATGATTTCACCGACTTCCATCTTATTTACTCTTCTCAGTAATATAGCTTCTGCCTCGCAAGAACAACTGAATCGAATCAATAATGCTATCAACGCCATTGGTTACGAGCTATATATATCATTCAGATTTAAGTTACAAGCAGTAAATGAAAAATTTACCTTTAACGAAACGTTGAATGACTTTGAAATGAAAGCAAAGGAAACTACTTATGCAGGCAAGAAATTCCGGCAACTGAATTTTGATGAAAAGCAAGTCTTGTTTGACTTTTATGAGAAGATAAAAGGAAACAAGGATGCCATAAGTATGAATATTGATCTTACAGATGGAAATGATTTAGAAGCGAAGAAACATGATGTTTATGCTCTCTACAAATTGAGACAGATGCATGTTATCAACCTGAGTCAAATATCATTTCGTAAAGTTTCCAAGGAGTTTGTCTCTTGCATTGACATGAGTTCTGGAGAATTTAATATGTTGGCAACCATCATCAGTGTTGCTTCTGTAGCAGAGAAAAATGTTTTGGTCCTGATGGACGAACCGGAAATAAGTCAACATCCATCTTGGCAAATGTCGATTATAGACTACTTGGACAAATGTCTGAAAGGGCAAGCCTGTCATCTGTTAATCGCTACACATAGTAACTTCTTGGTATCAAGCTTGCCGATGAAACGATCTGAAGTGTTGCATCTATATAAAGACGAACATAATCTGATAAAGTCGAAAGAAATCGAAAACAACACTTATGGATGGTCGGCTGAAGAAGTGTTATTGAAGGTCTTTAATATGCCGACAACTCGTAATCGGTACTTAGCTGGTATTGTAGGAGAACTGATGGATGGAATATCTAATGATACAATGAAAGAAGAGGAAGTGTTGGGTAAAATCAGTTTCTTGAAAGAGATTGTAGGCAATCTGAATGACATCGATCCTATGAAGAAAATCATAGAGACAATTATTGAAACGTTTGAAGAATGATTCTGTTATGAACTCAAAAGAGAATTTTATAATAGACAAGCCCTATTCATTGCAGCTAGAAGATGAACAAGCGATTTCTAATGTTCAGAACAAAGGTCTTACTGTACGTTCATGGTCAGACAAAGAACTTGACTCTTTTAAGGAAAACATGCGTAATTATCTTCGTAAAAAACAGAATGGACTTTGTGCATTCTGTAGAATGAAGTTACATGAAGAGAACGCTACAGCAGAGTTGGAACATTTTGTCAACAAGAATAGTCGATTAGACTGGATGTTTCTTCCACATAACTTGGTACTTTCCTGCAAATTATGCAATTCATCAAAAAGTACCAAGAAGTCTCTTAAGGACATGACAGTAGCTGATTATCCTACTGATGGTGAAGATTTTCTTTTTGTCAATCCTTATTTTGATAGGTATAGTGAACACATTGAAATAAAGAATGACATTCTGTATATGGGTATCACAGATAAGGGGAAAAATACCGTAAAAGAATGTAAATTGAATAGAACGAATCGAACGATTGCACGTGCAGAGAATGTTATCCAAAATAGTGTGGATGGTTTTATCAGTGTTTTTTTAATGATGTATAATCCCGAATATGCAGAGGTAGTTGATGATAAAGACAAAATTATTAATAGATTGCATTTAAAAGAAAGAATGCAACAGTATAAAGCAAAACATCGCAATGAAAAATAACAAGAGCCAATTAGATATATTTCTTCTTAAACGCATAGAAGAGAATCGAGAAGAACTAAGGCACAGCTTGGATTCAACCTTGCAAATGGAGCAAGCATGTCTTGAAGAAATTGTGAAAGGTATCAAACATTGCAAAACAAACATTACGCAGTGTAATAAGATATTAGATAAAGCGAGTCTTTCCGTAATACCTGTATGGACAGCCAAGAAAGAAGCATTCACGGATAACTTGACTATTTGGAATACGTTAGGACATATACAAATGGCAAGTATCGAGATGAAGCAATGTACAAAGCGGCTATCTGCAGATAATGATTCATGGGAGTTACAAGATGCCATAAAGACTGCATATATTTCTATTTATGAGACATCCGAGAAGTTGATAAAAAATACAGGAAAGATAATGAAGTTTATCAACACCAATTTTCCAAGCTATGATTACTCTGCCTTGAAAGAGGTGAAGAAATGTCTTGCAAAATTCAGGGAAGACAATGCAGGCGAATTAAAACATGTGAGAAACAATGTTGCTGCTCATCGTGATAACGATGTTTGCAAACAACTTGATATTTCTGAGAATTTACATTTATCTGATGCTCTAAAGTTGGTTGTAGAATATGGAAATATCATCAATGAGTTGGGAACGATTATTAGTCCTATAAAAGAATTAGGGATAGAAAGATTAGCGATGGTTTATTGATAATAATACTTTGAGCAATATGGAACCAAACATCACCCAATACAAATGATTGTTTTTCTCATACAAGTGGTATGGTATAGGATGATTGTAGGGTATGCTGCAACAAAAGGAAACTCTTCGACTGGTATCGGGAGGGACTGAAATGAGTGATGAATTTTGGGAAATGCTCTTCTACCCTATAATAAGTTTGTTTTAGGGGATGGGAGTTAATTGTACGAATATCTTTAATAATCAACACGTAGAAATGATGTTTTTGAATCTATCAGCCATAAAGAAATCTTATAATGTTTGTAAGAAGAGATTTTTTAAGTTTCTTACACAAGCAGAAAATATACTTCCATATTATTATAGTTTAATAGCTTGTGTGATATTCTTGTGGCTTGCGGAATCATATATAACAAGAGCTCTGGATACATTGAATGCTTGGTGTGTTTGTGATTTGAATAAAACGTCATTTGGATGGATTGTCTTCTTCTCTGTAAGTTTGTATATTGGAGTATCCATATGGAAATATGTAAGGAGAGGACTTTATGTATCACATCGGTATCTGTGTTGGTGGAGTATAGGACTAGCATATTACCTGTATTATAGACTATTATCCTCTCATTTTCTTTTTTGGGGTATCAATGTCTTAGGCATGAATATAGCTTATTTGGATTTGCTTGTTCCTGCATTTTTTACACTTGTAATTTTGAAAATCCTCAATTCTGTTAAGAAAGCCAAACGAACTTCTGGTGGTAACATACTGAGCGATGAACCTATAAGTGACATAGAATCCGATTTGTTTGGCTACAAGGATATAGTATGGTATCTAAAAGGAGATTTAGAATCTGTCAATGTGACAGAACATGCTTTTAGCGTTGGAATTACGGGAGAATGGGGAACAGGAAAGAGTTCTTTTCTTAATATATTTGAGAAGTCAATAGATGATTCTAATAGTATCGTAGTGCGCTTTTATCCGCGTAGCTCCACTAAGCCTGATAAGATACAAGATGATTTCTTCGATGTATTTTCAGAAGCCATAAGAAAATACCATACAAGCATATCTGGTACAATAACGAGATATATTCGAGCTTTAAAGTTAGTAGATGGTGAAGGACTATTTAATAGGCTTACTGATGCTTTCGAGTCTTTTAATGTAGAAGATGAAAGAAACCGAATCTGTGAGGCTATTTCTAAAATTGGCAGAACAATATATGTCATTATAGAAGACCTCGATCGTTTGTCTGGAATAGAATTGCTTGAAGTGTTGAAATTGATAGATCGAAATGGTGCTTTCTGCAATGTTATCTATATGTCCGCTTATGACAAACAATATGTCAATGGTGTGTTGAAACAAACTTTAGGTCATCAGATTGATGGTGATTTTACAGACAAATATTTTTGTTATGAACTTCCGTTACCTGTTCAAAAAACTTGGGTCATCAAAAGCTATATAGCCAAATATCTTCGGGAACATACCCTATCCATTTCGAATGATATGACTTATAGCAAAGAACTTGCTGGAGAATGGGAAAAAGTTGGAAGTATGGTAGTAATGACATTGGGAACTATCAGACATGTAAAAAGGTTTATTAATCTGTTCATGTCTCGGTATGTTCATGTTATGGATGACGTTAATGTGGGCGATTTTCTCTTGCTGACTTTAATCAGATATTCAAACATCACAATCTATAATGCTATTGTAAATTGTCAATTTGTGCGAAGAGGCGGTTTCATGAGAGGAAGTGAGACCACCATGTATCTTGTTGAAGGCTATGAGAAAGTGCTCGAAGAATTAGGTGCAAATGAAAATGCCATTGCTGTCGTTAAAGAATTGTTCCCTATCCAAGACGGAAGTCGAAGCGAAGAGAATGGTTATAAACGTTTGAGAAGAGCAGCTTCTTTTGACCTTTACTTTTATGATAGGTATAGCTATAAAATCTATTATAAGGATATAGCACCAATCTTTGAAGAAAAAGATGATGATAGTGCTTTAGCTTATTTTGGCGAGCTAATGAGTCAAAAGACTAATTGGAGTATGGTTGAAGAATATCTTCGCTATAGAGGTTTGGATTGGATTACTAACGGAGGCTTATTGAGAAGGTATATTAAACTCATCATTCTTGCTTATCATAAAACAGATAGAAATCTTAATTATTATGCTTCTTTTGTTAGGCTTTTCTTCAAATATTCAGAAGAGGAGTTTGTAAAACTCAAAGCGGTGGATAATTCGGAACAGTATTCTGAGTTGCTATATGATTGCCTTGATGAAATGACAAAGGCTTGCCATGTTTCTATAGGTGCAATGCTTGTCAGTATTCTTGATGAGTTTAGAAAGAACACAGAGAGACCAAGTGAATGTGTTTTGAAAGATAATCAATATACAGATTTGGCCTTGAAAGCATTGAAGGCTTACACAGAGCAGACAAATGTAGTAATAGACCCATTTATTTCCATGCAATTGTCAGTGATACATCCTATTGGAGAACAAGGCATTTTGGAAAAATCGAGAAAGTTTATTACAGATAAGGTTAATGCTAATATCGAGGCTTATGCATCTTCCATGTTTACATCTGCCATTCGCAGAAGTGGTAAGGAATACTTATTGATATTATCATTGCGAGAGCCGGAAATGTTAAGCCAGATTTTTTCAGATTGGAATACAAAATTCCCTAAATGGATAAAGAAACTGCCAACAAAAGACATGCAATATGTTTTCAATGAGTTGTTTGAAGCTCATAAACGATATGAAAATGTAGTTGTCAAGGCTTTAGAAAACACTTATGACCATAATGATTACGCTGGTTTTAAAAGAGCCATTGAGAATAATAAAAAGCAAGAACGGGTAGCCAATAAGACAGAACAAGTGTTTGACTTTATTGCCAGGCATAAGGAAGTTACATCTGCAAATATAGCAGAAGCCTTAGATATGTCGAAGACACATGTATTGCGCATTGTAAAAACATTAATAAAAGATAAACGAATAGAAGCTTTTGGTGCACCAAGACTTCGAAAATATAAACTGACAAAGGCATGAGAATAATTCATTTTTCTGATTTCCATCTGCAAGGAGGGAAAATCTTAAAACTACATAAAATCAATGCAGAAAAATTACTTGATGCGTTGAGAAAGGTCAACAAGCAAAAGAAAATAGACTTGGTCGTATTTGGTGGAGACTTGATAGACCGTGGCGGAGAATCATTTAGCTCCCCAACAGAAGGTTTCAAAACTTTTGAAGAAATAGTTCTGCTACCTATCAAGAGTGAACTCGATCTTACTAACGAACATATTGTCATTGTTCCAGGAAATCACGACAAAGATGTTTCCTTGTTGCCGAAGGGTGTTGACAGTTTGATGAAATCCTTAGGTACGGAGACAAAGGTGATGAAATTCTTATTCTCTGACAATTCTGCGAATGAGAACATGAAAGGCATGTTGGCTTATTATGCTTTTCGAGACGCTTTTTACAATGGAATTGCAGAGTATTCTAAATCTGAAACAGATTTTGCTTCCTGTCTAAAACTTCAAATTGAAGGAAAGAAAATCGGTATAGCAATGCTGAATACTGCTTGGGGATGTACCGCAAAATCAGGAGAAGAAGTACTGTTGGGAAATGCTCAAGTAGTGGAGGCTTTAGATACTATAGAGGATTGTGACATCAAGATAGCAGTCATGCACCATGATATATCTGCTCTTATAGAATATGATAGAAATGCGGTCAAACAACCAATCATGTCAAACTTTGATTTATTGCTTACAGGGCATATACATGGTGACGATTCTAACTATTTGGAAATTCCAAGTGGCAGTTCTATCATCCGTTCTGGAGTAGCTGGTATCACAGTCAACAATAATGATGAGACTGATGAACAGTATAAGAATGGTTTCCATGTGATAGATATTAATGTTGACATGCCAAGTGATGTCGCTATTGCCAAATATATTCAAAATAGTCAGTATGATTTTGGAGTTGATAAAGCATTTGGAGAAGATGGAACGTGGTGTCCAAACAAAAGGGTTGCCTTATTTGAATCCCTTGAAAATTGGATAAAAAGGACACATCAACCTTATATATATCTGACAAATGAAAAGGTCGATTCATATATACAAGTACTGAAGAACCCATCCAACAAGATTGTTAAAATTGTTGCATTCTCTGGTTATGGAAAAACGAGAATGGTTTACGAAGCGTTCAAAAATTTAGATATTTCCAAAAATTGCTATTATTGCAATGCCGTAAATGGGGATGTCGCAGTAATCTTGAAACAATTCAATGTACGTTGTCAAAAGATAACAGATGGCGAAGGATTGATAATTATAGATAATTGCAACGGTGAATTGCAATACAGAGTACTGCAAGATTATGATAATTTCAATTATGGGCATATTCGCCTTATCCTTACCTCCAATGCTGTAAATGAAAGAAATAGTGAGGCAAAAATCAAGGAAATCCGATTGGAAAGGGATATTTTAAGGAAAGAAGTAAACGAATATATAGATAACCATATTCCAGAGGTAAATTCAATAATCAGAGAAAATATAAAGAATATTACTGATGGTTTTCCAACAATGGCATTAAGTCTTGTGGATGAATTTCAATCTGAAAACAAAATAAATATTCATACCGTAGATACACTGATTGAGCGCATGGTATCACATGATACGGGACTTACAGATGAGCAACAAACGGCGTTGCAGGCATTGGCGCTTTTTCAGCCATTACCATATAAGCAAGGAACGCAACCCCATCCTGTCTATAATAGAATTATAGAAAATTCGATTTTATTACCATTAGCATCTACAGATGCGAATTACCGTCATACAATAGTAAATACCACAATTGAAAAATGTAGGAATACATTTATAGAAGTTGGAATGGAAAATCTGAATGTTAGACCATACCCTTTAGCATTATGGTATGTGGACAAGTGGTTCGCAGGCTGCGGAAATCAACTTGATGATTTAATTGATTATGTTGAATCTTTGCCTGAAACAGAAGGTAGGATTTTAAAATCTTGCTTATGCAAAAGGATGGAAGCCGTGGATGATAGTCCTTACGCACAAAAAATTGTTGAAAGATGGGCGCAAGACCGTTCTTTTATCAATGAGAAAGTGATTCTTTCCGACATGGGTTCACGTCTCTTTCTCGCCATGTCGCATGTGAATCCTGTCGCTATTGCAAAAGGATTATATGATTTCTTTGAGAAAAAAGATGCTCAGTGGTTACATGACAACATTACTGATTATATAAGACGAAATTATGTAAACACGCTTGAAAAGCTTTGTTTTTCTAAAAGCAGTTTTGAATATGGTATTGTGCTCTTGGCAAAATTTGCTTTAGCAGAGAATGAGGAGTGGGGCAATAATGCCACTGGACAGTTTGTGCAAATCTTCAATATCCTTTTGCCTGGAACAGAAGTTGATTATGCTGAACGAGTTAAAGCTTTGCGTATGTTGCTGGCTAGTTCTGAACAATATGAAGAACTAGTTATAAAGGCTGTTGATACGGCATTCAAAAACGGAAGCTTTAGCCGTATGAATGGGGCTGAGGAATTCGGTCTGAAAATAAAACAAGACTATTATCCCAAATCTTCTGATGAAATTAGGGAATATTGGTATGCTTGTCGTGACCTGTTGCTGCAAATACTGGAGCAGAAAAAATATGTATCTAAAATTAGTAAAATTGTAGAAACCCACTATTATACATGGGCAAGCTATCCTTTACGATTCAATTGCATTATGCTTCCGCTAGTCAATAAGATTTTATATCTTAGACACAATAAATGGCTGGAATTATATGACAGTCTGTTTAGAATGTCATTGGATGCTGATTTTGATAAGGATTATCAAGGAACCAAGAAAGAGATTCTTTGCTTAATAGATAAGTTAAGACCGGATAGTTTTTCCAACAAACTTTACGAAGCATGGCTGAAAAGTCAAATGGATTTCAAATTATCAGAAGAAGAGATAGTACAAAGGCATATCGACTTGTTTGGACAAATAGCTGTGGAATTTGTTTCCAAAGATATCTATACGAATTACTTGGAAATAAAATCAATATTAGATTTGGATATTTACATAGATTCCTTCTTTTTCAAGAAAATATCAGAAATGATGGATGCTCAATCGATGACTATTTTATTCCATAAAATTCTAGATTATGTCATTGAAAACAATGGAGAATGTGAAAAAAGTAGATTAAGCCAATTTGTCACAGAACTGTCGGATAGAATAGAGAATACTGAATTCTTGGAGAAAATATACTCTATGCATTATGAAAAACTTTATGTCGAATTATTATCAAAGAAAGAAGATGATAGGCTGACCATATTACATCATTTTGAAAATATGGCGGAGAAAGATCAGTTATCTATAGACTTCCTTCCAATTTATTTGAATAGCCTGAGATGGATGAATTCCCAACAGGCAGTTTTGTTGTTGCCGTGGTTAAATGACAATTTACAAAATCATGTTGATGAAGTATATTCCTTTATGCAACGATACAGATATGTAATCTATCCTTTAATGGAAAAGGATGAACATATCATGAATATAATGAAGAGTTTACTTTTGAAATATCCCTTAAAGCAAGAGACCAAATTTGATGGTTATTGGTATTCACATACAGTTATGACAATTTTAGAGAGTCAGCATGATGAGAACTTTGCTCAGCAGATAAATTCAAAATTCATGGAAGAAAAAGACAGTATGTTAGATAGTAAGTATGTTAATACTATATATAAAACTTTATTATCTAAAGAATACATTGACTGTATTTGGAATGAATTCTCTCGTGCTTTCTATAAAGAGGAATATTTCATCTTCTATATGAACGTTCGCTATGACATCGGTTCTGGATTCGGTTTTGAAAAAGGATATATGTTCAATGATAATGATGAGAAAATTAAGAGCCTATGTATTCAACATCCAGATAAAGTTCCATATAGAATTGCAGAATTGGCTCCGTGTTTTGAATATGTTGGTGAAGCAGAGAATCGAACGGTTAAAGGTTTCAGCAAAATAATCAAGTGGTTGATAGACAACTTTGGTGAAGATAAAAGGGTTTTAGAAGGTATACACGCAAATCTTCATTCTTTTCATTGGACAGGTTCGCTTATACCATATTATAACAGAAATATAGCTTGCTTTAAGCAACTCCTTACACACCAAAATGTGAAAGTGCGTGATTGGGCAAAAACATGTTTGGAGTTTGAAGAAAAAGACTTGAAGCTAGAACTTGGCAATGAGGAGTTTGATGTTATGCATTACAATTTATAAAGTTATGGAAGAAAAGCTATTGTATAAATATCGAAGTATTGAGGAAGATTGTTTTGAAAGAGACTTGAAAGCTTTGAGAGAAAACTATTTTTGGGCTTCGGATGTTGAGCATTTGAATGATGATCAAGAATGTTTTTACAATGCTCAAATTATATTGAAACAATTGGATGGTTTAAAGTTTTCTTTCCCAGGCTGTTCTAAATCTATCAGCAATGTGGAGAAACAACTAAGAGGTCTTATGGAGAAAGTAAAGACTATTGGTGTGTTTTCTTTGAGCAGAAATCCTCATATACCTTCTATGTGGGCATTGTATGCTTCTGAACGTAAGGGCTATTGTATCATCTATCGTGAAAACAAACTTATGGAATATACTGATGGAATATGTTTATCAGATAAGAACTTGCTAGATGTTGTATATGCGCCATCAGCACCAGCCTTGGATTTCCGAGATTTCAATAATCAAGATTTGATGACGAAATTAGTAGCTACAAAAGAACAGAGTTGGAGTTATGAAGAGGAAACAAGAATTATCACCGATACTCCCAAAGAACATGTGTATGTATCTTCTGCCTTGTACGGCATTATCTTTGGTACCCAAATGTCTGAGAATGACAAACATAAAATTAAAGACATGCTTATTGGGCGAAATATAAAGTTCTTCCAACTTAGACATAAGGAAAATGATTATGGCTTTGAGCATATATTAGTCGATGAATTTATGGTTGATTCGTCTTTGTCGGATGATAAATACGATTTCATTAATAAGAGTATGCCTGCAGTTGATAATTTCTTTATAAAGCTAAACTTTATCCCATCTTCAAATAAAGAAGTCGAAGATTTTGTGCGCGAGTTTATAAAGAAACATTCTGACAGGCAGTGCAATATCTACATTCATGATAAAAATGTTGATATGGGGAAGTTTGGCGATGATTATCACAATTATGCTTATCTTCAAAAGCATCTTATTGCGGAAAAGTATTTTGACTCTGACAATTTGTTTTTCAACAAGGTGCATAAGTCGTAAGTTAAAATAAGTAACAATGAACACAAACACTCAAATAGACAAAATAGATAAAGTTCTTTCGAAAATATCGTGCAAGGAGATGAAAGCCTTTGTGTGGCAGTATGCAGCCACGCATGAGGACTTTGCTACCGCTTTGGTGGAAAAATATTGGAAGCCAGAGCGCGGTAATTATAAGGAGCTGGTGGAGGCTTGCTTTGCCCATGCTGGTGTGCTGGGCAATCGATTCGGTTACCTCCAATTGGACTGGAGAAAGATCGAGCATGACCTGGCTGCAATGGTTAGGAAAGCCAAGAGCATGAAGAAGAAAGGAAATCTGATTGATGCTGCCCTGATTGCTGGATATGTAATGACCATCACTTGCCGAGAGTTCAAGCACGACCACTTGGCTTATACTCCTGCCAGGTATGATGTTTGGGCAGAAGAAAACAAGGTTTTGCAGGACATTGTCACCCAGTCGGCAGACATGGTGAGGGAGTTGCTGATCAAGAGTAATGAGATAGAGGAGGATTCCCGTTTGGGTATGCTTGGAGAGATAGCAGAGCAATGTGAGGAAATTGGTGACAACTATTTCATGCGCTTTGAGTGGTTTGTGGATGAGGCGATGCCGTTGCTTTGCGGTGATGATGAAAAGGCGTATCTGGCTCATATCAGCAAGCGGTTGAAAAACAAGAAAGAGAAATACTTCCATTATCGCTATTACATCCAAAAGGCTGATTACTGGGCAGCACATGGTAAGCGTGCTAAGGCAGAGAAGCTGATGTGGGAGAAACGGGATGACGAGAATATCCGAGACCATTATATCGACTGCCTCATAGAATGGGGTGAGTATAGGAAGGCAGTAGAGGTGATAGACGATAACGAGGATGACTTTCACTCCTACTCCAAAAAATGGGAGGATAAAGTGGTGAAGGCATTGAAACTGTCAGGTGATAAGGAATGGCTGATAGAAGAGTGCAAGAAACGCTTTGTCGTCAGTGGCTATCGAATTAAATATTACGAGGCCCTGAAAGAGGTGATAGACAAAAATGATTGGGCAGCCTTCTTTGATGAACTGTGGAAAATGCCCGATTGGGAGCATGACTATGAGGATGCGGAAGCCCAAATCCTCATCAAAGAGAAAAGGTTTGATCTGCTCAAGGATATGTTTGTGCATAAGGATTGGAACCTATGGGAGATTTATCCTAAATATATCAAATATGTACCCAAGCAAGACCATGCCGTTGTGGGCGAAATCCTTTTCAAAGACATCAAGAGATTGGCTCTGCTCAAGGAAAAGCCAAAGGAATTCAACTGGTTGTTGGGACAAATAGAGCATGTAATGAGAAAGTCTGCTGCCGTGGATAAGATGATCAAGAATGGTATCAGACAGCTTATTGCTGATTATCCCGACAAATATTATTTCAAGAGTTATTTGGGAAGCATCCTGTAGTCATGTTAAATGTTAAGTGTTGAATGTTAAGTGCTTAATGTTGATTTTTAAGACTAATATTATGACAAGAGAAGAATTTGCTGAGAGATGGCAGCAGCAGCATTATCCAACGATGGATTTGCAGGCTGAGGTGTCATTCTATTACGATATATATCAAAGGATTTGCTCCGTTGCGAAAGATGGGAGCAAGAAAATCAATGAGGTGTTTAAGTGGACTGTGGAGGATTCCACTGACCTCAACTATGGTCTGCGTGTGTTGGAAGGTTGGATGAAGCAATTGAAGTCTTATGGTTGGGAGATTTTCAAAGGTAAAGTGGCTTTTGACCTTGATAAAACCATCAAGGATGTTGAAAATCTATTGAAGAAATAATTTCTTTGGAATGAAGGAAATCAAGCTATTTGATTATCAAGAGGATATGAAGGAACGGATTGAGAAGGCGTTGCGTCTTCATCGGTCCGTGATGGCACAAATGCCGACTGGTACGGGAAAAACGGTTCTACTCGCTTCGGTCGTAGAATCGTTTTTGAGAGAACATTCCAATTGCAATGTTTGGATTGTTGCCCATAGAAGGGAGTTGGTTTCTCAGATTCGAGAAACTATTGAAAGAATCTTTTCGAAAACCCACCCGTCCTCCCTTACCCTTAAGGGAGGCTCCACCGCTTTCCCAAAGCCCCTTTCCCCTCAGGGGACAGGGGATGTAACCGCCCTCCGGTGCTCAGAACCGCTACGCTCTAAGGTTGGCGGACCATCAAAGGTCTCGCCAGATTGTTTGTGCGGTGTAAACCGCCTTGCTAAAAAAGAGGATGGAACTTCTTCCAATTTGATAGAAAAGCCGTTGAATTCTTCTCTCTTTACTCTTCATTCTTCACTTATAAAGGCTGTGTCGATACAATGGTTGTCGAAACACTATGACGAGATAGAGGAAGAACCGGGACTGATAGTGATTGACGAGGCGCACCATGCGCTTGCCAAGACCTATAAGGAGATGTGGGAGAGATTCCCGAAGGCTAAGTTCCTGGGACTGACGGCTACACCTTGCCGATTGAACGGTAAGGGTTTCACTGACCTGTTTGACGTGTTGGTGCAGTCGTGGGGTGTTCCTGAGTTTATCAGCAAGGGAAGATTGGCGACATACGATTTTGTGAGCATCAAATCGGATGGGGTGACGCAACGGCTCATTGACTCCTTGCAGAAGCGAGGTGCAGATGGTGACTACCAGAACAAGGAAATGGATATGTTGCTGAATAAGAAGCCGAGCATCGAAAGGCTCTATCGGAGCTTGGAAGAATTTGGTAAGGATAGAAAGGGCATCGTGTATGCTATCAATATTTCTCATGCTCAGAAAATCACAAAACTGTATCAGGAACATGGCGTGAAAGCCATTGCCATAGACTCGAAGACTCCTGCCACGGAAAGACAGCAAGACATTGAAGCCTTCAAGAAAGGTGACATCCAAGTACTCGTGAATGTGGACATTTTCTCGGAGGGATTTGACTGTCCGGATGTGGAGTTTGTACAGTTGGCTCGACCTACGCTGTCGCTTGCCAAGTACCTGCAGATGGTGGGACGAGGACTGCGAGTAGCCAAAGGAAAGAAGAACTGCGTGATTATAGATAATGTGGGACTGTATCGGGTGTTCGGGTTGCCTTCGCAGGTATGGAACTGGAATGCGATGTTTGAAGGAAAGCTGAAAGTTGGCAAGAAAAAGGAGACTGCCAAGGAAAGAGAGTTTTTCCTGATGAGCAAAGTGCAAGACTGTATTCAGATTCATCCAGACTCGGAAATGATGATGGTGATGAGCCATGAGGAATTGCTCCAAACGATACAGTATCGTGAGTTTGTGGATAGCAAAGGGGAGTTTGCCATCATCAAGCTGCCTGATGGAAAGATGACGGTTGTGAACCGGCAAGGAGAACAAGTACTGGAGCCAGGCGATTACTATGACATGAAACTGTTGGATGGCAACATCCTGTTCTACCGGCCTCGCAGAAAGGCGATATGCTATTATGATCTGTTGGCAAAAACTGTCATCGACGACGGCACTAACGTAGCAGGGGCTCCTCAGGTTGTCAACATCAAAGGATGGGAGTTTATAGAATATAACGACATCTTCATGTCTCGAACCCAAGAAGATTTTTCTTTGCCTTATTGTCCTTCACAATATGATTTTCAGAATTATGGGTATTATATGATATACAGATCCAGACTTTCTGCTACCGGTTGTCAAGTATGGTACTATTATGAGGGTAGTGAAGGGAAAATGCGCATGGGTCAGGAAGAGAGCAGGAATGTGTGTTTCCTGCGTAATGATTACGAGCATGTGTATTGGTTATGTGCCATTCTGTATGGTGAACGTATCGTTGTCATGGACAGCAAGCAGGACTACTACCTGGTGGATTCAAATTTGAAGAAGACTTATATAGGATGCAATAATCCAAAGAATGAAAATGAAGATTTGAATTTTGTGATGCCTCGCCTTGGCAAGAAATACTATCAAGAGGCGATGTTACAGAAGAAGGAAATGGAAGCAAGTGAGTTGCTTCTTTTGCATGAGAAATCAGAGGCAGGTCATGTGGAATTGTATCAGGCTGGAAAGAAATGGGGCTTAAAGGTAGATGGTAAAGTTATCGTGCCACCCCTCTATCACCGTATAGCGCTACCTGTCGGTGCCTATTGCGCCTTTGAACAGATACCCAGACATTGGGGTGTTATGACATTGAAAGGAAAAGTGATTGTTGATGCCAAATATGAGAAGGTGGAGATTCGTGACAATGGAATCGCCGTGGTAACAGGCATCACGGGAAAAACACAGACAATCAAACTTTTAAAGGTAAAAAAGTAAAAAGGTAAAAAAGTAAAAGGGGTAGGTGGTAGTGAAGAAAACAGACCGATGTGAACTAGATTTCACGTCGGTCTGTTTTTGTTTCTTGATAATATCACTCTACGGTTTCTGTAAGTCAAAAATATGACATCTAGATAGAACATCAAGGTTATGATGATATGGAGGAAATTAAATTTAATATAAATCTTACCCTATTTTACTCTTTTCTACCTGATATTTTGTATCTTTGCAAACAGGTGGCATCTTGCCATCTGAATCATCATCTTGAGTTATGAGAAAAATCATATTCATCGTATTAATAATAGTAAGTATTATGATGGAAGCTAAGATTCGCAAACCTGCTGTAGCAGGAAGTTTTTATGCTGGCGATACCAAAGAACTCCGCCAGGATGTTCAGAATTGTTTCTCTAGGTGCAAGAACCCTTTAATGGAGAATGTACAGGCAGTAATCGTACCTCATGCCGGCTACGTGTTCTCTGGGGTGACTGCAGCATCGGCATTTGCTGCCATCAATCCGGATGCTGAATATGAGCACATCTTTCTCCTGGGACCTAGCCATCATGTGTATTTGGGCAAGGCATCAGTAAATATAGGTGCTTCTGCCTATGCCACTCCTCTGGGAAATGTTCCTGTAGATACCGCTCTCTGTAAAGACCTTATGGAAAAGAGTGATGCTATTACTTATGCTCAAGAAGCACATGAGAGCGAACATTGCCTGGAGGTGGAACTGCCATTCCTGCAATATCACTTGAAAAAGATACCATCCATTGTTCCTATCATCATTGCCACGCAGGAATTGACTACCTTGAAGAAGATTGCTGATACCCTGAAGCCCTACCTGAATGAGAAGAATCTTTTTGTTATCAGCAGCGACTTCTCGCACTATCCTGCATACAAGGATGCTGAGATTGTAGATGGACTTACAAAAGATAGCATCATGACAGGAAAGGTAGAAGCATTTGTGAACGCCACCCTTCACAATCAGGAGCTTGGCATTGACCATCTGGCAACGAGTGCATGTGGCATGGCTCCTATTGCCACATTGTTGATGATGACAGAAAATGATGCAAAGATCAAGCCACATCATGTTATGTACTGCAACTCCGGTGATTCCCCATATGGCGGAAAAGACAAGGTTGTAGGGTATCATTCTTTTGTTTTTACTAGAGAAACCTGTGGTTTTGATTTAACTTCTGAAGACCGAAAGATGCTCAAGTCTATCGCTTATCATACCATCAAGGCTACTCTTGAAGGTAAGAAGTATGAGCCAGGCAAGTTATCTGATGTTCTTCTTACAAAATGTGGAGCCTTCGTCTCTCTGCACAAAAAGGGAAGGCTCAGAGGTTGCATCGGCCATTTTGGTGAAGACATGCCACTATATCAGGTAGTTGAGCACATGGCAAAGGCGGCAGCCTTTGAGGATCCACGCTTCTATGGGGTGACCATGGAGGAGCTGGATGATATTGATATCGAAATCTCAGTACTCACACCGATGAAACGCATCCAAAGTATAGATGAGTTTGAACTGGGCAAGCAGGGTATTTTCATACGCAAGGGCTATCATACGGGTACTTTCCTTCCACAGGTGGCTGATGAAGTATCATGGACCAAGGAAGAATTCCTGGGGCATTGCTCTCAGGATAAGGCTGGAATAGGTTGGGATGGCTGGAAGACAGCTGAGCTTTATACTTATGAGGCCATTGTATTCTAGTAGCCAATATTCAGATGATTGTGTAATCATGAAATGGTTTGGGTATGAAAGAATGTCGTTTTTATCAGAAAGTTGATGGGGAAGGAGAGTATGCTTCTGATACAGTAAGGTGCGAATTATGTCCCCACTGTTGTGTTATCTTGGAAGGCAAGCATGGAAAATGTGGCAGCAGATGGAATTTTAACGGAATGCTTTACTCTGTTGTTTACGGTAAACCGTGTGCTTTGGCAGATGATCCTGTAGAGAAGAAACCGCTGAATGAATTCCATCCCGGAACCCGATGTCTGTCTCTGTCCTGTACAGGTTGCAACTTCCGTTGTCTCAACTGTCAGAACCACGACATCTCGCAGGTACTTCCGTCTGCTGTAGATTTCTACGAGTTGTCTCCATCTGATATTGTAGATATTGCTGTCAAGCATCATTTGCCGGGCATTGCCTATACCTACACGGAGCCTCTTACCTATTATGAGTACATCTATGACATCGCCAAGGAGGCTCATTCCAGGGGGCTTTGGAATATCCTGGTATCTGCTGGTTACATCAACCCGGAGCCTCTTAGGGAGATAGTTTCACTCATTGATGCTGCCAATATCGACCTCAAGGCATTCTCTGAAGATGTGTATCAGAAGCAATGTGGCGGTCATTTACAGCCTGTATTGGATACGCTTTTAACGATGAAGAAAGCAGGAGTGCATCTGGAGATAACAAACCTGCTGATTCCTGGGGTTAATGACGGCGAGAGCATGATAAGAGATATGTGCAGTTGGCTCAGAGACAATGGTTTTGCCGATTGTCCTCTTCATTTTAGCAGGTTTTTCCCACAGTACAAGATGCAGGATTCTGTATCTACACCTACTAAGACTCTGTTTACTGCCCGAAGGATTGCACAGGAAGAAGGGATGAGAAAAATATATTTAGGAAATATTTAACACAAAACAGAAATGAAAAAGGAACGTGAAACGGCAAACAAATATCGTCAGCAAGCTCTTGAAGGAGATTTAATGGCGATGAACAACATGGGTGTCTGCTATGCGCAAGGCATCGGTGTTGTGGAGGATCATGTGATGGCATTTCTGTGGTACATGAAGGCTGCTGAACTGGGAGATATTTACGCATGCTATAATGTGGCAGAATGCTACTACCAGGGAGATGGAGTGGAACAGGACTTCGAAAGAGCTCTTCATTGGTATCTGATTGCAGCAGAGAAAGGAGATATACAATCACAGGTTAACGCAGCCAATGCATTTTACCTGGGCCAAGGAACTGAAAAAGACCACGTAAAGGCTCACCAATGGTGGCTGAAAGCTGCTCAAAGGGGACATCTTCAGAGCCAAAAGAATGTAGGTGCCAACTATTGGAATGGAGATGGAGTAGAGAAGGATGACAGTTGGGCTGCCTTTTGGTATGAAATGGCAGGTCAGCAAGGTGATCCGCAGGCTCAGTTCTCTACCGGATGGTTCTATATGACCGGTACAGGCGTTCAACAGGATAAGCGCAAGGGACTCAAATGGATTCACAGAGCCACTGCCCAAGGATTTGAGCATGCCAAACAATGGTGCAGGGACAATGGGTACAGTATATATTAATAATGTAGTGAAACAAATGAAGACAGATTTACGATTGATACAAGAGCAGCAGCCTCTCGTACACAACATAACCAATTGTGTGGCTATGAACTTTGTTGCCAACAGCCTATTGGCTATTGGAGCATCACCCATCATGGCGCGTGCCGAGGAAGAAGTGGAAGAAATCAGTAGCAAGAGCAATGCCTTGGCTCTCAACCTGGGCGTTCCGGAAAGCACCACAGCTCACTCGATGATACTGGCAGGGGAAGCTGCCATGAAAAGAAGGATTCCTATCGTATTTGATGTGGTTGGAGTAGGAGCCACCCGCTTTCGTATGGATATAGCATCACAGATTATCCTCAGGTGTCACCCTACAGTCATCAAGGGAAATGCCAGTGAGATTCAGGCATTGTACTCTCACCAGATAGGCATGCAGGGAGTGGATAGTCACCAGGAAACCTATGAGGTTGAGAAACAGGCTAAGAAACTGGCTCAGCAACTTTCCTGTATCATAGTTGTAACTGGAGCCATAGACTTCATCACGGATGGCGAAAGAATGGCTTATGTTCATGAAGGACATCCCATGATGAGCAAGGTTACTGCAATGGGATGTACTGCCACTGGTATCGTTGGGGCATTCCTTGCTGTGAACTCCGATCCTCTGGAAGCATCTTTTCATGCCATGAAAGCCATGGGAATTGCCGGAGAAAGGGCAGCTTCCCAGTCTAGAGGCAATGGTAGCATGATGATTAACTTCCTCGATGAACTCTGCAATCTTATGGCTGATGACTAGGATTATCAGAATCAAGAGACGTTCCTTCATGAAAAGCTTCATTGCAATCAATCTCTTTGGCATAATTGTTACTTGCGAAGAGCTTTCTAAAGAGGAACTCAACCATGAGCTCATACATACGGCCCAAGCAAAGGAGTTGTTGTATATCTCCCATTCTACCTCTGGTACATCATAGAATGGTTTTACTTATGTCTCAAATATCGGGATTGGATGCGGGCATATTACAACATCAGTTTTGAAATGGAAGCCTATGCTCACCAAGAAGACCTGGAATATTTAAATCGAAGGAAGCATTATTGCTATAGATGATATTACGTGGTATGCATCTAATTATTCTTAAAAAAACTTGATAACCCATCTTATAATAAAGTAAATTATGTATTTTTGCATATCATAATTAAGATTAAAGCTATGACAAAGAATACAATGGCAAACAAACTTCCAAGGAAGTTGATTCAAAAGATGGAAATCGTGGGTGAGCAGATTAAGGGAGGAAGCTGAAAACATTATCCAAGAGGTTCAAGCAGCAGTTAGTCAATGGGAAAGTTTAGCTACTCTGCTTCAAATCCCAGCTAGAGAGATAGATATGTTTAAGAAAAGGTTTAAGCTTAACTTATAATATAATGAAGTAATAATTCTATTTACTTTATTATATTATGGGTTATTCTGCAGTCTCTATCATGTCAATGATGGTATAGATTGGCAAGATATCCAATGCAAGTTGGGTGTTAAAATGGTAAGAAAGGAGATTATTTATGTCACAAAAGAAGATATTCAGATGCCAGGATTGTGGGTACGAGACCGAAGTATATGAGGGATGTGGCTTCATGGGACAGCATATCGAAGCCATGTCTTGTCCTGACTGCAGAAACATAGTACCTCTAGTGGTGGGTGGAGTGATAGGTGATGCTGCACCTAGCTTCAACTCTCTTGTGGGAAGACTGTGTCTGAGATGCGGATCGGACAGAATTCACAGGTGGGATATGCACACCTGTCCCAAATGCGGTGGAAAGATGCACCCCACGGGTGAAGAAGAATTTTGGACATAAAAACTAGCCTTTGCAGGAAAAAGGAAATTCTTTTTTAAATCTGTTTTTCAATCCATGCCATCAATACCGCTACTGCATATTGCTGTTCTTCTCTTGTCAGCTGTCTTCCGGCA
>ULTB01008700.1_pt1 | contig 26231 bp, 19 predicted proteins | sample 1957251 | NCBI WGS metagenome assembly ULTB01 (sample SAMEA4835724, study PRJEB28245) | human gut metagenome | biome: gut microbiome; material: fecal sample | place: Denmark | collected 2008
CGTACCCAAAGACCTGACGAAAGTCAAAACCAAGGTCGCGTTCAATTTAACCAAGAGGCAGCTGGTCTGCTTCGGCAGCGGGGCGCTCATCGGCGTGCCGCTGTTCTTTTTGCTCCGGGGGCCTGCGGGAAACAGCGTGGCTGCCATGTGCATGATGCTGGTCATGCTGCCCTTCTTCATGCTGGCGATGTACGAAAAACACGGCCAGCCCCTGGAAAAGATCGTGGGCAACATCCTCAAGGTGGCGGTCATCCGGCCCAAGCAGCGCCCGTTTAAGACCAATAACTTCTATGCCGTGCTGGAACGGCAGGCAAAACTCGACAAGGAGGTGTATGACATTGTTCACCGGAAAGAAAAACCGGCAGGCCGATAAGGATGGCAAGCAGCCGCCGGTTCCAAAGAAGAAACTGTCCCGTGCCGACAGGAAACAGATTGAATCTGCCATTGCCCGCGCCAACCGCACGGATAAAAAGGAAAAATCGGCCCAGGACAGCATCCCCTATGAGCGGATGTGGCCGGACGGCATCTGTAAGGTGGCGGATGGCCGCTACACGAAAACCGTCCAGTTCCAGGACATCAACTACCAGCTCTCGCAGAACGAGGACAAGACCGCGATTTTTGAGGGCTGGTGTGATTTTCTCAACTACTTCGACAGCTCGATTCAGTTCCAGCTGTCTTTTCTGAACCTCGTGGCCTCCGAGGAAACCTTCGCCCGCGCCATCAACATCCCCCTCCAGGGCGATGATTTTGACAGCATTCGGACGGAGTATACCACCATGCTGCAAAACCAGCTGGCACGGGGCAACAATGGTCTTATCAAGACCAAGTATCTGACCTTCAGCATCGAGGCGGACAGTCTCAAGGCCGCCAAGCCCCGGCTGGAGCGCATCGAGACCGACATTCTCAACAACTTCAAGCGCCTGGGCGTGGCCGCCGAGGTGCTGGACGGCAAGGCGCGGCTGGCCCAGCTCCACGGCATCTTCCACATGGACGAACAGATTCCGTTCCGGTTTGAGTGGGAGTGGCTGGCTCCGTCCGGCCTGTCCACCAAGGACTTTATCGCGCCGTCCGGCTTCGAGTTCCGCACCGGCAAGCAGTTCCGTATGGGGAAAAAATACGGGGCTGTTTCTTTTTTGCAGATTTTGGCCCCGGAGCTGAACGACCGGATGCTGGCGGATTTTCTGGATATGGAAAGCTCTCTGATCGTCAGCCTGCACATCCAGTCGGTGGACCAGATCAAGGCCATCAAGACGGTCAAGCGGAAAATCACTGACCTGGACCGCAGCAAGATCGAGGAACAGAAAAAGGCCGTCCGTGCCGGATACGATATGGACATCATTCCGAGCGACCTTGCCACCTACGGCAACGAGGCCAAAAAGCTCTTGCAGGATTTGCAGAGCCGCAACGAGCGAATGTTTCTGGTGACTTTCCTGGTGCTGAACACGGCGGACAATCCCCGGCAGCTGGACAACAACATCTTCCAGGCATCCAGCATCGCGCAGAAGTACAACTGCCAGCTGGCAAGGCTGGACTTCCAGCAGGAGGAAGGGCTGATGAGCAGCCTGCCCCTGGGCCTCAATCAGATCGAGATTCAGCGGGGGCTGACCACCAGCTCCACGGCCATCTTTGTTCCGTTCACTACGCAGGAGTTGTTCCAGAGCGGCAAGGAGGCGCTGTACTACGGCATCAACGCCCTGTCCAACAACCTGATTATGGTGGACCGTAAGCTCTTGAAAAACCCCAACGGCCTGATTCTCGGCACGCCGGGTTCCGGCAAGAGCTTTTCCGCCAAGCGTGAGATCGCCAACTGCTTCCTGCTCACCAGCGACGACATCATCATCTGCGACCCGGAGGCCGAGTACGCGCCCCTGGTGGAGCGCCTGCACGGGCAGGTCATCAGGATTTCGCCCACCAGCAGCAACTACATCAACCCGATGGACCTGAACCTGGACTACTCGGACGATGAAAGCCCGCTGTCCCTCAAGTCTGACTTCATTCTGTCCCTGTGTGAGCTGATCGTGGGTGGCAAGGAGGGCTTGCAGCCGGTGCAGAAAACCATCATCGACCGTTGTGTGCGCCTGGTCTATCAGACCTATCTCAATGACCCGCGCCCGGAGAATATGCCGATTTTGGAGGACCTTTACAACCTGCTGCGGGCGCAGGAGGAAAAAGAGGCCCAGTACATCGCCACGGCGCTGGAAATCTACGTCACCGGCTCCCTCAACGTGTTCAACCACCAGAGCAATGTGGACATTCACAACCGCATCGTCTGCTACGACATCAAGGAGCTGGGAAAGCAGCTCAAAAAGATCGGGATGCTGGTGGTCCAGGACCAGGTGTGGAACCGTGTCACCATCAACCGCGCCGCCCACAAGTCTACCCGCTACTACATCGACGAGATGCACCTGCTCTTGAAAGAGGAACAGACCGCCGCCTACACGGTGGAGATTTGGAAGCGGTTCCGCAAGTGGGGCGGCATCCCCACCGGCATCACGCAGAACGTCAAAGACCTGCTTTCTTCCCGCGAGGTGGAGAACATCTTTGAGAACTCCGACTTCGTGTATATGCTCAACCAGGCGGGCGGCGACCGGCAGATTCTGGCCAAGCAGCTGGGCATTTCTCCGCATCAGCTGTCCTATGTGACCCACTCCGGCGAGGGCGAGGGCCTGCTGTTCTACGGCGCGACCATTCTGCCTTTTGTGGACCACTTCCCGAAGAATACCGAGCTGTACCGCATTATGACCACCAAACCCCAGGAACTGAAAAAGGAGGCTGAATGACCATGAAACCCAATACCTGTGAACTGAATTCTATGATGTTTTTTGAGGCGGCGCAGGACGAACAGCGCGCCAACCTGCTCACCGAACTGGCGGATGCCGTCAGCGAGACCCGCACGGCGGCGAATCAGGCGGCGGAACTGACCGGGGACGGCGAGGCCGGGCTGCTGCGCCTGACGGAAATCTGGTGGGCCGTGAACGGCGTTCCCGATGCCCCCAGCGTCGTCATCTTCGAGGGGGACCAGATGGAGCTGTTGGCGAATCTGGTGGCGCAGATCTACGCCCATCTGCTCCGGCATCCCTCCGGCGGTCCCCTGGGGCTGGTTCTCTATGTGGAACTGCGCTACATGATGGCCTCCCTGATGTTGGGGGAATGGTTTGACTAAGGAGCCGCGCCTGCGCTTTACGGACGAGGAACGGGCTGACCCGGCGCTGGAGAAGCCCATCCGCAAGGCGGACAAGGCCGCCGCCAAAGCGGATAAGGCGCAGGCCAAAATCCCGAAAAAGACGGTCAAGACCAGAGAAACGGTCGTGGACCCGGCCACCGGCAAGAAAACCGTCCGTCTCAAATTTGAGGAAGTGGATAAGAAAAAACCGCCTTCCAAACTGTCCCATGCGGTGCGGGATGCGCCCGCCAACGCTGTGACGGGGAAAATCCACAAGGAAATCCGGGAGACCGAACAGGACAATGTGGGCGTGGAGAGCGCCCACAAGTCCGAGGAAGCGGTGGAGACCGGCGTACATCTGGTGCAGGAGGGCTACCGCAGCCATAAGCTGAAACCGTACCGCAAGGCGGCCCAGGCGGAGCGGCGGCTGGAAAAGGCCAACGTGAACGTCCTGTATCAGAAGTCTTTGCAGGAGAACCCCCAGCTTGCCAGCAACCCCATTTCCCGCTGGCAGCAGAAACAGCAGATTAAAAAGCAGTATGCCGCCGCCAAGCGCGCCGGTCAGGCTGCCGGGAATACCGCCAAGACTGCGGAGGCCACCGGCAAGGCGGCCAAGACGGTCAAGGAGAAGGCCCAGCAGGCCGGGGCCTATGTGATGCGTCACAAGAAAGGCTTCGGCATCGCCCTGGCGCTGTTTTTGATTGTCTGCCTGCTGCTCAACACCATGTCCTCCTGCTCCATGATGGCACAGAGCATCGGTTCAGCCATATCCGGCACCACCTACCCCTCCGATGACCCGGAGCTGGTGGCGGTGGAGGCCGACTATGCCGCCAAGGAGGCGGCGCTGCAAGCCGAGATCGACAACATCGAGAGCAGCCACCCAGGGTATGACGAGTACCGCTATGACCTGGACATGATCGGCCATGACCCCCATGAGCTGGCGGCCTATCTGTCCGCCGTGCTGCAAGGCTACACGCAGGCGAGCGCCCAGGCCGAGCTGGACCGGGTGTTTGCGGCACAGTATGAGCTGACGCTGACCGAGGAAGTGGAGGTGCGCTACCGCACTGAAACCCGGACGGACAGCGAGGGCAACGAATATGACGTTGAGGTGCCCTACAACTACTACATCTTAAATGTCACCCTCACCAGCAAGCCCATATCTTCTGTGGCTTCGGAGCTGCTGACAGCGGAACAACTGGAAATGTACCAGGTGTACCGGCAGACGCTGGGCAACAAGCCGCTGATCTTCGGCGGTGGTTCCGCCGACACCAGCGATTCCGAGAGTTTGGCCGGTGTGGAGTTTGTAAACGGCACCCGCCCCGGCAATCAGGCCGTGGTGGACATCGCCAAAAGCCAGGTGGGCAACGTGGGCGGCCAGCCCTACTGGAGCTGGTACGGCTTCAACAGCCGCGTGGAGTGGTGCGCCTGTTTCGTGTCCTGGTGCTACGGCCAGATGGGGCTGTCCGAGCCGCGCTTTGCCGCCTGCCAGTCCCAGGGCATCCCGTGGTTCCAGTCTCACGGACAGTGGGGCGGGCGGGATTACGCCAATATCGCCCCCGGCGACGCCATCTTCTTCGACTGGGACCTGGACGGCAGCGCCGACCATGTGGGCATCGTTGTCGGCACCGACGGCAGCCGTGTCTACACCGTAGAAGGCAATTCCGGCGACGCCTGCAAGATCAAGAGTTATTCCCTGACCTACGAGTGCATCAAGGGCTACGGCCTGATGAACTGGTGACAGAGATTTTCAAAGAGGAGTGATTGATTATGGCTAAGAACAAAATCCAGCGCATTGACTTGGAAATTCAGAAAACCCGCGAGAAGATCGCGGAGCAGCAGGAAAAGCTGAAGGCTTTGGAGGCGCAGAAAACCGAGGCGGAGAACCTGGAGATCGTCCAGATGGTGCGTGCCCTGCGTATGACCCCGGAGCAGCTTTCCGCCATGCTGTCCGGCGGCATGGTGCCCGGCCAGACGGTGGCTCCCACCGATTCCGAACAGGAGGACATGACCCATGAAGAATAAGAGAATTTTCAAAACCTTTTCCGCCCTCTGTCTGGCCGCTGTGATGGCGGTGGGCTTCACGGTCCCGGCCTTTGCCCAGGGCACCGACCAGTCTCCGGCGGAGGACGCCACCAACGACGCCAACGTGGTGGTGGAGGAAACCGAGGACAGCCCGGCCCTGACCCCGGAGGGCAACGCCGCCCTGGTGGATGATTTCGGCGGCAACAAGCAGCTTATCACCGTCACCACCAAGGCGGGCAACTACTTCTATATCCTGATTGACCGGGCCAACGAGGACAAGGAAACCGCCGTTCACTTCTTGAACCAGGTGGATGATGCCGACCTGCAAGCTCTGTTGGAGGACGGCCAGGCTGCGGAAGAAGCACCCGCCACCTGTACCTGCACGGAGAAATGTGTGGCCGGTGCGGTCAATACGGCCTGCCCGGTGTGTGCTACTGACATGACCGGCTGTACCGGCAAGGAGCCGGAACCGGAGGCCCCGGAGGAAACCGCGCAGCCGGAGGAACCGGCGCAGGCCGCAGGGCTGAATCCGCTCATCCTGCTGGTGGTACTGGCTGTGCTGGGCGGTGTCGGTGCGCTGGCTTACTTCAAATTTATCCGCAACAAGCCCAAAACCAAGGGCAGCGACGATTTGGATGGTTATGATTACGGCGAGGATGAGGAAGAACTGCCGGAGGATGAAGCCTGGGAGACCGAGGAATCTGACGCGGCGGACGCCGACGGGGGCGGTGATGCGGAAAGCGAGAACCAGGCCAAATGACCCGCTTCACCGACAGCCCCTTTGAACCCATGATGACACGCAGGCCGGAGGGCGGGAAGGACACTTCCCGTCCTCCCTCTTTATCTCCCGGCCACCCCTGTTATGGCTGTGGGAATTACCGTTACGGGCAGCCCTGCGTGGGATTCTGCCACCGGCAGCTGACTGCATGGCTGCGGGAAAGGAGGAAAAAACCATGACACAATATCGACTGGTGATCGCGGAGAAACCCTCGGTTGCAAAATCGCTGGCTGCCGTGCTGGGGGCCGCGAACCGCAGGGACGGTTATCTGGAAGGCAACGGCTGGCTGGTGAGCTGGTGCCTGGGGCATCTGGCCGGGCTGGCGGATGCCGCCACCTACAACCCGGACTATGCCAAGTGGCGCTACGACGATCTGCCCATCCTGCCGGAGTCCTGGCGGTTCACCATCGCCAAGGATAAGCGGGACCAATTTGATGTGCTGCGTACCCTGCTGCGGCGGGAAGATGTGACCGAGGTGGTCAACGCCTGCGATGCCGGGCGCGAGGGGGAGCTGATCTTCCGCACGGTCTACTGCCTGGCAGGCTGCACCAAGCCCATACGCCGCCTGTGGATTTCCAGCATGGAGGATTCCGCTATCCGGGAGGGCTTTGCAAACCTGCGCCCCGGCTCTGACTACGACGGGCTGCACCAGGCGGCCCTCTGCCGTGCCAAGGCGGACTGGCTGGTGGGTATCAATGCAACCCGGCTGTTTTCGGTGCTGTATCACCGCACTTTGAATATTGGCAGGGTCATGTCCCCGACGCTGGCGCTCATCGTCCAGCGGGAAGCCGAGATCGACGCCTTCAAGCCGGTGCCGTTCTACACGGTGGTCCTGGAACTGCCCGGCTTTTCCGTTTCCGGGGAGCGCATGGTGGACAAGGCCGCCGCCCAGCAGCTGAAAACGGCCTGCCAGGGCGGCACGGCCACGGTGAAAAAAGTGGAGCGAAAGGAAAAATCCGAAAAGCCGCCCGCCCTCTATGACCTGACCACCCTCCAGCGGGACGCCAACCGCCTGCTGGGATATACGGCCCAGCAGACCCTGGACTATCTGCAAAACCTCTATGAAAAGAAGCTCTGCACCTATCCCCGGACGGACAGCCGCTATCTGACCTCCGACATGGCCGAGGGGTTGCCGGTGCTGGTGAATCTGGTTGCCAACGCCATGCCGTTCCGCAAGGGCATCGCCATTTCCTGTGATGCGGCGGCGGTCATCAACGACAAGAAAGTGACCGACCACCATGCCATTATCCCCACCCGGAATATCCAGGAGGCGGACCTGTCCGCTCTGCCGGTGGGTGAACGGGCGGTGCTGGAGCTGGTGGCCCTGCGGCTGTTGTGCGCTGTGGCGGAACCTCATACCTATGCGGAAACCGCCGTGATGGTGGAGTGCGCCGGAGCGGAATTTTCCGCCAAGGGCCGCACGGTGAAGCAGCCCGGTTGGCGGGCGCTGGACGCGGCCTACCGCGCTGGGCTGAAAAATGCGGAGCCGGACAAGGAAACCGAGGACAAAGCCCTGCCGGACGGAGGCCGTCTGCCAGAACTGGCCGAGGGCCAAAGCCTGCCGGTCGCCGGTGCCGCCGTCAAGGAGGGCAAGACCACCCCGCCCAAGCACTACACCGAGGATACGCTGCTCTCCGCGATGGAGACTGCCGGGAAGGACGAGATGCCGGAGGACGCCGAGCGCAAGGGCCTGGGAACCCCGGCCACCCGCGCCGGGATTCTGGAAAAGCTCGTGTCCACCGGCTTCCTGGAACGCAAAAAGAGCAAAAAGCAAGTGCAGCTCCTGCCGTCCCATGATGCGGTGTCCCTCATCACCGTGCTGCCGGAGCAGCTGCAATCGCCCCTGCTGACCGCTGAATGGGAGTACCGCCTGGGCGAGATCGAGCGCGGCGAACTGGCCCCGGAGGACTTCATGTCCGGGATCAGCGCCATGCTCCAGGAGTTGGTGGGGACCTATCAGGTCATCAAGGGGACCGAGTATCTGTTCACGCCGCCCCGTGAGGTGGTGGGCAAATGCCCCCGCTGCGGCGGTGAGGTTGCAGAAATGCAAAAAGGCTTCTTCTGTCAGGATAAATCTTGCAATTTTGCAATCTGGAAAAACAGCAAATGGTGGGCCATGAAGCGCAAGCAGCCCACCAAGGCCATTGTGACGGCGCTGCTCAAGGATGGCCGCGCCCGCGTGACTGGGCTGTACTCGGAAAAGAGCGGCAAGACCTACGATGCCACCGTGGTTCTCGATGATGACGGCAGATACGCCAATTTCAAGCTGGACTTTGACCGGCAGAAAGGCGGCGGGAAATGAAACTGAGTTTATATGAACAGGAAACCATTATCCTCTACAACCAGGCCGAGACCACCGCCGAGGTCTACACCCACGACCCCCGACTGCTGGAAAAACTGCGGCGGCTGGCAGAGAAATACCCGGACCAGATCGTGAAAAAGGACCGGCAGACCTTCACGGTCCCCAAACGCTGCGTGTCGGTTCGGGAGCCGTACAGTGCCGAGCGCCGCAAGGCGGCCAGTGAGCGGGCCAAAGCTGCCGGGTACAGGCCGCCCACTCCCAAGAAAGGCAATGAGTAAGCATGGCCGAGAGCATTTTTGAGGCCGTCAAGCAGTCTGTCACCGTCCGGGAAGCGGCGCAGATGTATGGGATCGAGGTCAACCGGAGCGGCATGGCCTGTTGCCCCTTCCACGATGACAAAAATCCCAGCATGAAGCTGAACGAGGACTATTTCTACTGCTTCGGCTGCGGGGCCACCGGCGACGTGATCGACTTTACCGCCCGGCTCTACAACCTGTCCCCCAAGGAGGCCGCTGAGAAGCTGACCCAGGATTTTGGCCTGGCTTATGACAGCCAGGCCCCGCCCCGGAGGCGCTATGTCCGACAGAAAACCGAGGCACAGAAGTTCAAGGAGGACCGGGACCATACCTTTCGTGTCCTGGCTGACTACTATCATCTGCTCAGAAAGTGGGAAACGGACTATTCTCCCAAAACACCGGAGGAAGCTCCACACCCCCGGTTCATGGAGGCAATTCAAAAAAAGGACTATACGGGCTACCTGCTGGATTTTTTCCTGGAGGACAGCCCGGAGGAACAAAAACTGTGGATTGCCGCACATCAATCAGAAATCGCCAATTTGGAAAGGAGAGTGAAATTCATGGCTGATAAGCCCACCAACCGGGAGCGGTTGCAGGAGATCACGGCGGGCATTGAACAGGGCATCAAGGAGCTGTTCGAGAGCGAGAAGTATATGCGCTACCTGTCCGTCATGTCCAAGTTCCACCGCTATTCCGTCAACAACACCATGCTCATCTATATGCAGCGCCCGGACGCCACGCTGGTCGCTGGCTTTCAGAAATGGAAAAACCAGTTTGAGCGCCATGTGAAAAAGGGTGAGCATGGGATCACCATCATCGCCCCAACGCCGTACAAAAAGAAGATCGAGGAAATGAAGCGCGACCCGGACACCCAGGCACCCATTCTGGACGCAGACGGCAAGGCGGTCATGGAGGAAAAGGTAATCGAAATCCCCCTGTTCCGCCCGGTCAAGGTGTTTGATGTGAGCCAGACGGACGGCAAGCCCCTGCCGGAGCTGGCTTCCAGCCTGTCCGGGACGGTGCCGCACTATGAGGCGTTTCTGGAGGCGCTGCGCCGCTCCGCGCCGGTTCCCATCGAGTTTGAGCCGATGGCCGAGAACATGGACGGCTATTTTTCCTCTGAGCAGCAGCGGATCGCCATCCGGGAAGGCATGAGCGAGGTGCAGACCGTTTCTGCCGCTGTCCATGAGGTTGCACACAGCAAGCTCCACGACCCCAAAAAGTATGAGGCGGAGCCAACCTGGAAGATTGTCATGGTGAGCGAGGGCGGCACCAAGCGGGACTTCCGTATGGATTTTGCCACCGAAGCGGAGGCGGAACAGGCCGCCGCCGAGGAAGGCTGGCGCTATGTGGACGAGAATCAGTTTGAGTGGCGGCTGGAAGTGGAGGAAGATCTGACGGCGGTGAAACAGGCTGCCAAGAACCGCAACACCGAGGAAGTGGAGGCCGAGAGCATTTCTTATGCGGTTTGCCAGTATTTCGGCATCCAGACCGGCGAGAACAGTTTTGGCTACATCGCTTCCTGGTCGAAGGACAAAGAGCTGAAGGAGCTGCGGGCCAGCCTGGAGACCATCAACAAGACTTCCTGTGAGCTGATTAACGACATTGAGCGAAACTACAAGGAAATCTGCAAAGAGCGCGGCATTGACCTGACCGCGCAGCAGGAACAGCCTGCGGCAGAGATGGAAGCCCCCACACAGGTTCCGGTCCGCCATGAGTACAAGCTGCATGACAATTTTGAGCGCACCTCTCCGGCAGACGGCACCTATATCCAGGAATACACCGTTGCGGAGGATTTATCCCTTACTCCAGGCGAGGTGCTTTATACCGGCACCTATGGAGAATGTACCAAGCTGTACGCCGCCCTTCAGGATGGCAGCATGACCGCCAAACAGGTCAAAGACCAGACAAAGATGGAAAAGCTCTATGAACTGGATGAGCGGCTGTACCTCCACATCCAGCCCTGTGAAGATGGCTATGACTACACCATCTACGATAAAGATACCATGCGGGCGCTGGACGGCGGGCAGCTGGACGCCCCGCAGCTTCCGATAGCAAAGGCTTGTCTGGAAATCTGTAACCTGCATAACATTGGAACCCACACGATTGCCTATGCACCGCTGGAAATGGTGGAAACTCTGCAAGAAGCACAGCTTTCCCAACCACCTCTACCGCCTGAACCGCCGGAGCATCATCTGGACGAATACCCCATGCCGGACCCTGTGCTGACCCAGGACGATCTGGAAAAATGCGGCTACCTGGACGGGGATTTGCTGCCCCTCTCCAAAGAGAGAGCCTACGAGCTGATGGAGCGCGACTTGACTGTTTACATGATCCAGCAGGGCGAGAACCCGGAGATGGCCTTTGATACCGCCGATCTGGACGCCCATGACGGCATCTTTGCGGTGTCCCGTGAGGAATGGGAGGAAAGCCCGGAGTTTGATAAGCTGGTCAAGGACCGCATGAATCACCAGCAGGAACGGGAGCAGGCGTTTCTCTCCCACAAGGGGGACTGCTATGCGATTTACCAAGTGAAGCACACTGACGAGCTGCGGGACATCCGCTACGAGGGCCTGGAATGGCTCCAGTCCATCGGGCGGACGGTGCAGCGGGATAACTATGAGCTGGTTTATACCGCTCCGCTGCTGCCCTCTGATTTGAAAGGCGATACCACCGAACAGCTCTTTTACCGTTTCAACAATGAGCATCCCGCCGATTACGGCCATCCGTCCATGAGCGTCAGCGACATCGTTGCCATCAAGCGGGACGGCAAGGTATCCTGTCATTACTGCGACAGCTTCGGCTTTCAGCAGATTCCCGGATTCCTGCCGGACAATCCGCTGAAAAATGCGGAAATGGCCGTGGAGGATGACTACGGCATGATCGACGGCATCATCAACAACGGACCCAAGGAGCCGACAGTGTCCCAGCTGGAACAGCAGGCCCGCAGCGGCCAGCCGATCTCCCTCATGGATTTGGCTGCCGCCGCCTACCGGGAGGACCGGGACAAGAAAAAGTCCGTCATGGAGCAGCTGAAAAGCCAGTCCAGGACGGAACACAAAAAGACAGCGCCCAAAAAGAGCGCGGAAAGGGAGATTTGATATGGGAAACTTCATTTTTGAAGAAATCAACCTCATGTGCATTTACAACACCGGCAGCCGCACCGGGCTGATCGAGGCCCTGAACGAAATGCGCGGCCACCTGGAACCGGACGAAACCGAACTGCGGGAGCTGACGGACAGCGCCCTGGGCAAGCTCCAGGCTATGAGCGACGCCGAGTTTGCCGAGCTGGAGCTGTTCCCGGATTTCGACGAGTAAGAACCTACGATACCGATACAATACTTCTCATAAATCCCTGACCCGGCCACCCTGTCGGGCCGGGGATTTTGTTTGTTGGGGTATATCCCCAAACCCCTGTTTCTGTCTGGCAATTTTACAATTCATTTATTTCCAAGGAAGGACGGTCATTGTATAATAGAGGTGATAAGAACAGAACTTTTCAAACCGCCTCATTGCATGGAATAGTCTACTTTATTATAATTAAAGCAGGAGGTGTTTAGCGATGGCGAATGAAGATAAAAAAGATTTTAATGCCATGCTACATGATAGCAAGGATATGCCTAAATTCCAGACCATTACCGACCAGAAAAGCATTGAGAAGTATGGCGGAAGCAGGATGTACTTTGCACCGCCAATCGACTATGATAAAGTGATGAAACTGATACCTGATGGCAAAGTAATCACTGTCGGAAAAATCCGTGAATATTTTGCTGAACTGAATGGGGCGGATTTCACAGAGCCTATCACAGCCGGAATTTTTGTATCTATTGCAGCATGGGCAAGTTACCAGCGTTCCGAAGATGAAACCCCGTATTGGCGAACCTTAAAGGCAAACGGGGAATTGAACGAAAAATATCCCGGCGGTGTAAAGGCACAAAAGGAAAAGCTGGAAGCAGAAGGCCACACTATTATTCAGAAAGGACGCACAAATATAAAGTATTTCGTAAAGGACTATGAAAGCGTTCTTTTTGATTTGAGATAGGAATTTTGAGTTGTAAAATATCCCATCATCGGGCCAATCTGACCCAGAACTTTCAAAACTGAATACCAGCCGCCTAACGGCGGCACCACCCCAGCAGGAAATCAGAAACGGTTTCCTGCTTTTCTTTTACCCCAAAAACGAAAGGAGGATAAACAACCATGCCATCCAAAACTGAATTTTACCGGCAGATGGCCGAACAGGTATCGACCCAGCTTGTGGGCAGCTGGAAGGAATGGACGGCTTTTCTTACTACTGCCGCGCGCCTTTATAAATACCCATTCCACGAGCAAATGATGATTTACGCCCAGCGCCCGGATGCCACCGCCTGCGCCGAGTATGATTTATGGAATGAAAAAATGGGACGGTATGTGCGCCGTGGCTCCAAGGGTATCGCCCTGGTGGACGATTCCGGCGACAGGCCCCGGCTGCGCTATGTATTTGATATTTCTGACACCGGCACCCGGCCCAACTCCCGCACTCCCTGGCTGTGGCAGCTGGAGGAACAGCACAAGGGGCCTGTGTCAGCTATGCTGGAGCGCAGCTATGGCGTTGCCGGTGACGATCTTGCCCAGCAGCTCACTGATGTGGCCGGAAAGCTGGCCAGCGAGTATTGGGACGAGCATCAGCAGGACTTCCGCTACATCGTTGACGGTTCGTTCCTGGAGGAGTACGATGATTTCAACATCGAAGTCCAATTCAAAGCCGCTGCCACCGTCAGCATCGCCTACGCCCTGATGTCCCGCTGCGGGCTGGAACCGGAGCAGTATTTCGGCCATGAAGATTTTATGCCGATTTTCGATTTCAACACCCCGGCCACCGTGGGGGCGCTGGGAACGGCAGTCAGCCAGGTGAACCAGCAGGTGCTGCGGCAGATCGGCGTTACCATCCAGAACTATGAGCGCGAGCATCTCGCAGAAAGGAGCGTTACACATGGAGAACAACCTGACTTACACGAGGAACGGCGATTACCTGATTCCCGACTTGAAGTTGACCGAGCAGCCGCCGAAGCCCCTGGGCAAGTACGGCAGGCTGCGGAAAGCCTACCTGAAGGAACACCGGCCCCTGATCTACAATCAGCTGCTGATGACCGAGAAGCTGTACCCGCACCTTTGGGAGATCGACGAGACGGCGAACAGACGCCTCGAACAGATGATGCCCCAGTTGGCGGAGTCGGCGGGCGCGACGGAGGAGCTGAAAGCCCGCGATCCGATGCGCTGGGTGGGTCTGATGAACACCTGCAAGGCACAGGCCGAGGAGATTCTGATGGCGGAGCTTATCAACAGCTAACCCTAAACCTGTTCCTCTCCGAAGCGGAACAAATCCAGAAAATTGACGAAGCAGAGAGTGTGAAAACGTCCTCTGCTTTTTCTTTTGCCCAGGAACAGTCGCAGCCGGAAGCTGCTGACCATGAGGCAGCGGAGGCAAAGCCTACTCTCCGGGAGCTGCATGAGAAATATAAGCCTATCGTGCTGGAGGCTGTCACCCAGGATTCCAGATACCGGAACGCCTGCGGTCACAGCGACCATGAAAGCGCCGTAATCGAAGGCCGTTCGGCTATCCGCCGCGCTGTTTTGGCGTCTGGCAATAAGGAACTGCTCAACCTCTATTCCCATACCCCGGAGTTCCGCCAGCGCCTTCATCGTGAAGTTATCGACGAGACCTATCCCAAGCTCCATGAGCTGCTGCGCCCTCTCTCGGATGCAGACATCGACGCTGCCATCCAGAACTGGAACGGCAAAATCGAAAGCAAACACGCTGTTGTCCGCTACATGAAAGACCATGCGCGGGAGAAAGATGCCGCCGCATGGCTGGCCCGTGAGTTTGACGGTGGCGACGGCAAAACCCCGTTTGCGGTCCGCCCGGAAAGCCCCAACGGAACGGCGCTGCCCTGGCCCAAGGTGCAGCGTCGGATTGCCCAGCTCATCAGGGAGGATCGGTTCTATACCGAAGCGGAGCAGGACCGTTTTGACAACATCGACCCCATTGCCATCCGGGAGGCTCTGGCCCAGCGCGGGATTGTGAACGGTCAGGTGGTAGACCCGGAAAAGCTGGACAGTGACCCGTTCATCCAGCAGGTGATGCGGGATGTGGAGGCCATCGCAGCCGGGGAACAGGCCGAGGCAAGGCCGGAGCCGTCTGTGCCGGACTTATCCGGTCAGCCCATTACCCGTGAGGGCGACACCATTACCATCGGGAACGGGGAACCGACCCATGAGATTGACATTACCGTTACCGATGAAGAATACGAGACCATCCGGCAGGCTATCCCGGAGGAAAATGGCTACGACCCCGCCGCGCTGGTCTACCATGTGGGCGATACGGTCTATCTGGACAATCAGGAGTATCGCATCACGGAGCTGCGGGAGGACACAGTACAGTTGCTTCCCACCGGCATGAGCTACCCCATCTACCGGGCCGAGAGCCGTGAACGGTTCGAGCAGCTGCTGCGGGCGGATACCCGCAATGAGGCGCTGACGGAGTTCCTGCCGATAAATCCTGACACGGCGGACCAGGACCTGCGGGATGTGCTGGCCCACGGTCTGATCGGCGTGCCGGACAAAGCGGAGCTTTCCGCACTGCTGCACAGCGGCCAGAGCAACAGCGAGATCGCCCAGTGGTTGAGTAGGGCCTATCCCGGCATTGTGGAGACGATGGAGCTGGAAACCGGCGACACCGCCGACTACCGCACCATGACCGAGGGCATCGAACTGGAGGTGCTGGATGCGGATGAGAAGCGGCTGGCCATGCTGTTTTTCCGCTGGGATGAAGTTGCGCCGCTGCTGCGTGGAATGTACGCCCGCCAGCTGGACGGTTTTGGACAGGACCAGCCCGAACCGGTTGTTGAATCCGCTGCCACTGTTGAAGAACCTGCCGAAGCTGCCAAGCCCATTGAGGGACCCGCCGCTGAGGCCCCGGCGTTCCACTCCGAGCCGGTGGCGGTCTATCCCGGCGACAAGAATCATCTGCCCTATGACGTGGTGGTGGAACGGCTGCACGTTGACCGGCCGGAACCCACTCCGCCTTCGCCCGCCGCCGGAAACTTTCATATCACGGACGACCACCTGGGGGAAGGCGGCCCAAAAGAAAAGTTCTGGCGCAACATCAAGGCCATTGCCACGCTGAAACAGATCGAGCGGGAAAACCGCCACGCTACCCCGGAGGAACAGCACCTGCTTTCGCAGTATGTGGGCTGGGGCGGGCTGCCGGATGCCTTTGACCCGGAGAAGCCCGCCTGGGCGGCGGAGTATTCGGAGCTGAAGGAGCTGCTGACCCCGGAGGAATATGCTGCGGCCAGGGCCTCCACCCTCAACGCCCACTACACCAGCCCCACGGTCATCAAGGCGATTTATGAGGCTGTGGGCCGCATGGGCTTTCAGACCGGGAATATTCTGGAGCCGTCCTGCGGCGTGGGCAACTTCTTTGGGATGCTGCCGGAGAGTATGGCCGGAAGCAAGCTGTACGGCGTGGAGCTGGATTCCATCAGCGGGCGGATTGCCCAGCAGCTCTATCCCAAGGCGGACATCACCGTGGCGGGATTTGAGACCACCGACCGGCGGGACTTCTACGATCTGGCGGTGGGCAATGTACCTTTCGGCCAGTATCAGGTCAACGACAAAGCCTACAACAAGCTGCACTTTAACATTCACAACTACTTTTTCGCCAAGGCACTGGACCAGGTGCGCCCCGGTGGCGTGGTCGCTTTTGTGACTTCCCGATACACAATGGACGCCAAGGATTCCACCGTGCGCCGGTATCTGGCCCAGCGCGCCGAGCTGCTGGGGGCCATCCGCCTGCCCAATGACGCTTTCAAAAAGAATGCCGGAACCGAGGTCGTATCGGACATCATTTTCCTGCAAAAGCGGGACCGCCCGCTGGACATCGCGCCGGACTGGACCCAGACCGGCCAGATCGAAGATGGTTTTACCATCAACCAGTATTTCCTGGACCACCCGGAGATGGTGCTGGGCCGTCAGGAACCGGAAAGCACCGCTCACGGCATGGACTACACCGTGAACCCCATCGAGGGGCTGGAGCTGGCCGACCAGCTGCACGATGCCGTGAAGTATATTCGCGGCACCTATCAGGAGGCTGCGCTGCCGGAGCTGGGCGAAGGCGAGGACATTGACACCTCCCTCCCGGCAGACCCTAACGTGAAGAACTACTCCTACACCGTGGTGGACGGCGCTGTGTACTTCCGGGAGAACAGCCGTATGGTGCGGCCTGATCTGAACGCCACCGCCGAAGCCCGCGTCAAGGGGCTGGTGGAGTTGCGGGACTGTGTGCAGCGGCTCATCGACCTGGAGATGGATGCTGCCATGCCGGATGCCGACATCCGGGAACAGATGGCGGAGCTGAACCGGCTCTATGACGATTTCTCTGCAAAGTACGGACTTATCAATGACCGGGCGAACCGGCTGGCCTTTTCCGATGATTCCAGCTACTATCTGCTCTGTGCGCTGGAAGTGCTGGACGAGGACGGAAAGCTGGAACGCAAGGCGGATATGTTCACCAAGCGGACCATCAAACCCCATCAGGCCGTCACCACCGTGGACACAGCCAGCGAGGCGCTGGCCGTATCCATCTCAGAAAAGGCCCGTGTGGAAATGGAGTACATGGAACAACTCACCGGCAAAACCAGCGACGAGCTGGCCGCCGAACTGCGCGGCGTGATCTTCCGGGTGCCGGGTCAGACGGAGCCGGACGGAACACCCCATTATGTGACCGCCGATGAATACCTCTCTGGCAACGTGCGCCGGAAGCTGCGGCAGGCACAGCGGGCTGCGGAGCGCGATCCGGCTTTTGCCATCAACGTAGATGCTCTGACCGCCGCCCAGCCCAAGGACCTGGACGCATCGGAGATCGAGGTGCGCCTGGGTGCGACCTGGATTGACAAAGCGTACATCCAGCAGTTTATGTATGAGACCTTCGATACGCCGTACTACCTTCAGCGAAGCATCCAGGTCCACTATTCTCCCTTCACCGCCGAGTGGCAGATTTCCGGCAAGAGTGCGGTGTCCGAAAACAATGTGGCGGCTTACACCACCTATGGAACCAGCCGCGCCAACGCCTACAAGATTCTGGAGGACAGCCTGAACCTGCGGGATGTGCGTATCTACGATACCGTAGAGGACGCGGAAGGCAGGGAACGCCGGGTGCTGAACGCCAAGGAGACCACCCTGGCCGCCCAAAAGCAGCAGGCCATCCGGGACGCCTTTAAGGACTGGATTTGGCGGGACCCGGAACGTCGCCGGGCTTTGGTTCATCAATACAATGAGGAAATGAACTCCACCCGGCCCCGTGAATACGACGGGTCCCACATCACCTTTGGCGGCATGAACCCGTCCATCACCCTCCGGGATCACCAGCTGGGGGCCATTGCCCACATCCTCTACGGTGGCAACACGCTGCTGGCCCATGAGGTGGGCGCGGGCAAGACCTTTGAGATGGTGGCCGCCGCAATGGAGGCCAAGCGCCTGGGCCTGTGCCAGAAGTCCCTCTTTGTGGTGCCGAACCACCTGACCGAGCAGTGGGCATCAGAGTTTCTGCGGCTGTACCCCTCGGCCAACATTCTTGTCACCACCAAAAAGGACTTCGAGACCCACAACCGCAAGAAATTCTGCGCCCGCATCGCCACCGGCGACTACGACGCCATCATCATGGGGCACAGCCAGTTTGAGCGTATCCCCATCAGCAAGGAACGCCAGGAGAGGCTGTTGCAGGAACAGATTTGGGAGATCACCGAGGGCATTTCCGAGGTGGAGTCCAGCGGTGGGGAACGCTTCACGGTCAAGCAGCTGGAGCGAACCCGCAAATCCCTGGAGACCCGGCTGGAAAAGCTGCAAGCGGAAGGCCGCAAAGACGATGTGGTAACTTTTGAACAGCTCGGCGTGGACCGGCTGTTTGTGGACGAGGCACACAACTACAAGAACCTGTTTTTATACACCAAGATGCGGAATGTGGCAGGTCTCTCCACTACGGACGCGCAGAAGTCCAGCGATATGTTCGCCAAGTGCCGCTACATGGACGAGATCACCGGCAGCCGGGGCGTCATCTTTGCCACCGGCACGCCGGTTTCCAACAGCATGACGGAGCTTTACACCATGCAGCGGTATCTCCAATATGACCGGCTCCAGGAGCTGGGCATGGCGCACTTTGACTGCTGGGCCAGCCGCTTCGGGGAGACAGTGACCGCTTTGGAGCTGGCACCGGAAGGCACTGGCTACCGGGCGCGTACCCGCTTCTCCAAGTTTTTCAATCTGCCGGAGCTGATGAACCTGTTCCGGGAAGTAGCGGACATAAAAACCGCCGACCAGCTTCACCTGCCTACGCCGGAGGTGGAGTACCATAATATTGTGGCCAAGCCGACTGTGCAGCAGCAGGAAATGGTGAAGGCGCTCTCCGAACGCGCCTCTCTGGTACACAGCGGCAGCGTGGACCCCTCCCAGGACAATATGCTCAAGATCACTTCGGATGGCCGCAAGCTGGGGCTGGACCAGCGGATCATTAGCCCGCTTTTACCAGACGAACCCGGCACAAAGGTCAACCAGTGTGTGGACAACATCATGCAGATCTGGCGGGACGGCGAGGCTGACAAGCTGACCCAGCTGGTGTTCTGCGATATTTCCACGCCCCAGGCCCGCCCCACTAAAAAAGCGGCCAAGGCGCTGGACAACCCCACGCTCCACGCGCTGGAACAGGCTGTGCCGCTGGATGCGCCGGAACCGGCCTTTACGGTCTATGAGGACATCCGGCAAAAGCTCATCGCCCAGGGGATGCCCGCCGAACAGATCGCTTTCATCCATGAGGCCAACACCGAAGTGCGGAAAAAGGAGCTGTTTTCCAAAGTCCGTACCGGCCAGGTGCGCGTTTTGCTGGGCAGCACCGCCAAGATGGGCGCTGGCACCAATGTGCAGGACCGGCTGGTGGCGCTCCATGACCTGGACTGCCCCTGGCGGCCCGGTGACCTGGCCCAGCGCAAGGGCCGTATTGAGCGTCAGGGTAACCAAAATCCCCTGGTCCATGTGTATCGCTATGTCACCGAGGGGACCTTTGATGCCTATCTCTGGCAAACGGTGGAGAACAAGCAGAAATTCATCAGCCAGATCATGACTTCCAAATCGCCGGTGCGAAGCTGTGATGATGTGGACGAAACGGCGCTTTCTTTTGCCGAGATCAAGGCATTGTGCGCCGGAGACCCGCGCATCAAGGAGCGCATGGACCTGGATGTGGAGGTCTCCAAGCTGAAGCTGATGAAGGCAGATCACCAGAGCAAGCAGTACCGCCTGGAGGACCAGCTGCTCAAATACTTCCCGGAGGAAATTGAGAAAAACAAAGGCTTTATCGCGGGGCTGGAGGCCGATATGGCAACCCTGGCCGCCCATCCACACCCAGAGGACGGCTTTGCCGGTATGGAAGTCCGGGGCGATGTGCTGACAGACAAGGAGAACGCCGGTGCCGCCCTGCTGGATGCCTGCAAGGAGGTCAAAGGCACCGAGCCGGTGCCCATCGGGAATTACCGGGGCTTTGCTATGTCGGCGTCCTTTGATGCGTTCCGGCAGGAATATACGCTCCTGCTGAAAGGCAAGATGACCCACCGGGCAAGTCTCGGCACAGACCCGCGCGGCAACCTGACCCGTATCGACAATGCGCTGGCGCAGATGCCCCAGCGGCTGGAGGCGGTCAAGAACCAGCTGGACAATCTCTACCAGCAGCAGGCCGCCGCCAAAGAGGAAGTAGGCAAGCCGTTTCCCTTTGAGGACGATCTGCGGATAAAGTCCGCCCGGCTGGTGGAACTGGACACGCTGCTGAACATCGACGGCAAAGGCCGTTCTTCCCCGGAAACGGTTGTTGCCAAAAGTGCGCGCCCCTCCGTCCTGGAGGGGCTTCGCCGTCCCGTGCCGCCGCGAACGGCGGACAAAAAAACCAAGACCCATGAGGAGGTGCGATAACATGAACACAGACAAAAACACGGCCCTCTATGAAAAGATGGCCACCGAGCAGGACAAGTTTCGGGACTGGCTGAAAAGCCAGTCCCCGGCGGAGGTTTTGAACCATGCTTACGAGTACACCGTCCGGGAGGACATTGTGATGGCGATGGAGGAACTGGAGCTGCCGGAAGCCCAGGCGGCTGCGCTGCTGGCCTCGCCGTCCCCGCTGGCGGATGTCTACAAAGAATTTGCCGACCGGGAGACTTCCTACATGGACGTGATCCGGGACAGCATCGAGGAACAGGCCGAAGCGGCGCTGAACGCCCAGCGCGAGCTGCCGCTCTACCGGCACGACGCCGCCTATGCCCGCGAACAGGGAGACCTGGATTTGTACCGGGCGTCCCGTCGCGCCAACATCGCCTGCAAGGAGGCCATTGAGAACGCCATTGCCGAAAACTATCGGGACAACCGGCTGGGCGGGGACGCCGTACCCCAGGTGATCGAGCAGTTCGGGTACACCCGCACCCTCTATGTGTTGGCAAACACCGTGCAGCAGAAAGACTGGGACGGGCGGTTCAGCCCAGCCAACAAGGCGTGGGCCAAGACCGTGGACATCCCGCCCAACCCGGACGGATTTGGCGGCAACCGCAACCTGGACTTTGTGGTGGATAGCCACCCCGGTCTGGTCGATCTGTTTTTGAGCCAGACGCGGCAGGACTATCTGCGGCTTCAGCCGCTGACGCCCGAAGAAATCCACGCCGAGGCTGCCCGGCTCTTGCAGGAACTGCGCGTGCCGGAGCATCCCAACAGCCCCCACGGCACCCACTACATGGCCCGCATTTCGCCGGACTTTCTGGCCCGCGCAGGCACCCAGGCCCACGACCAGCTGATGAACCTGCTGCCGTTCCGCAGTCTGGCGATCACCGGCATGAAGGATTTGCCCGGCACCTATGTCACCATTCTGGCCAGCGAGGACCGCTCCAGGAATCTGCGCCAGCGCCACCGTTCCGTCCGCAGCCAGCTCAAGCCGGAGCCGCGCTCTGCTGAAAAAGGCGAGAAGAAAGCGCCTGCCCACAAGAAGCGGGAGCCGGAGCGGTGAGCGCCCCGAAGCGCAAACGGGATGTGCAGCTGAACTTCCGGGTCTCCCCGGAGGAACTGGCGCTGATCGAGCAGAAGATGGCCCAGCTGGGGACGAAAAACCGGGAAGCCTATCTGCGGAAAATGGCTCTGGACGGCTATGTGGTACGGCTGGACTTGCCGGAGCTGAAGGAGCTGGTGTCCTTGCTTCGCCGGAGCAGCAACAATCTGAATCAGCTCACACGCCGGGTGCATGAAACCGGGCGGATTTATGACGCCGACCTGGAGGATATATCCCAGCGGCAGGAGGCTTTGTGGGATGGGGTGCATCGGATATTGACCCAGCTGGCAAAGCTGTCGTGATGGGGGCATACGCTCCGGCTGCAAGAGGGAGGTTCGGCGCGTGCGGATGCTGCGCCGGGCCTCCCTCCTTTTTCTTTTGTCGTATCGTTGCGGTTTTGGATTCTATCAGAGATAATGGAGGCAGAAATGAGGTGATGGCTGATGTTGACGTTTGAAAACGTCCTGACGGTTTTTCAAGAGTATTTGCGCCGCGACCCGGAGGAAGAAGTTCTTCCCTGCAGGCGCGGCTATGTTCGGGTGACCTGGAATCTGGATTCACGCTACTGCGTGGACGGAGTTCTCTGCCGGACCCCGGAGGAACTGTTTGACCTGCTGTTGCAGGATTACTGGGACTTTGAGCTGGTCTGCCGGACAAAAGGCCGCCGGGAGGCCACCGAAGCGGACGAGAGAGCTGTGGACGAACTGTGCCAGCCATACCTGGACTGGCGGAAGGAGGCGCTGAAATGAGAGCTGTGGTATTTATTTTGAAACTGGTGTTGAAGATCGCCGCCGCGCCGGTGGTGCTGGCGCTGACACTGTTCACCTGGGTGTGCTTCGGGCTGCTGTATGTGTCCAGCTTCATCTTCGGCCTGGCCTCCACGGTGGTGGCGCTGCTGGGACTGGCGGTTCTGGTTACCTACTCGCCGCAAAACGGCATCATCCTGCTGGTGATCGCCTTCCTGGTCAGCCCGCTTGGCCTGCCGATGGCCGCCGCCTGGCTGGTGAGTAAGGTGCAGGACCTGCGGTATGCGATCCAGGATGCGGTGTATGGCTAAACAGGAAACGCAGAAGTACCGGGAGTGAACGCCTGGCATTTTTGACTTTACTTTCGTGCTAATTTCGCATATAATATTAGCATGAAAGGAAGGTGAAGAACGTGAGCCAATTTCAACAGCTGGACCAGTTGATGGAACGTCAGGACGGGATGCTGCGCACCGGGGAGGCCCTTGCAGCCGGAATCTCAAAACCTGTTTTTTATCAGTTTGTACGGTCGCGCGGGCTGGAACAGGCGGCGCATGGGATTTATCTTTCCAAGGATGCCTGGGTGGACGCCATGTACCTTTTACATTTACGCTGTCCGCAGGCAATTTTTTCCCATGAAACGGCGCTGTTTTTCCATGACCTGACCGACCGGGAACCGATGGCCTATTCTGTCACGGTCAAGACAGGCTACAATCCCACCCGGCTAAAGGATGAGGGCGTCCAGGTCTTTACCATCAAGGCGGAGCTACATGAAGTCGGGCTGACCACGATGCAGACGCCTTTCGGTCACGATGTACCGGTCTATGATCGGGAACGGACCATCTGCGATGTGCTTCGCAGCCGGAACCATATCGAGATGCAGACCTTCCAGGACGCATTGAAAGCGTATGCCAGACGGAAGGATAAGGACCTTCGGACGCTGATGCGCTACGCCAGGCTGTTCCGGGTCGAGAAGATTTTACGTCAGTATTTGGAGGTACTCTTATGATAAAAACGGCAAGGCAGCTGAAAGATTTGATCCGCAACCTCTCCAGGAAAAACGCTGCGGATGCGCAAATTCTGATGCGAAATTACATGATGGAGCGGTTCCTGGAGCGTATCTCTCTTTCAGCATATCGAGACAAATTCATTCTCAAGGGCGGGATGCTGGTGGCCGCGATGGTTGGCCTGGATGCCCGCTCCACGATGGACCTGGACGCGACGGTCAAGGGAGCCAACGTCAGTGTGGAGAATGTTGAGAACATGATGGCCGAGATCATCGCCGTTCCCATTGACGATGGCGTTACCTTCCAGGTGAAAAGCATTTCCGAGATCATGGACGAGGCGGAATATCCCGGCATCCGGGTGACAATGACAACGCTTTTTGACGGGGTGCGCACTCCGCTGAAGATTGACATTTCCACCGGCGACGCCATTACGCCCAAAGAGGTGCGGTACAGCTTCAAACTTATGCTGGAAGATCGGTCGATTGACGTGTGGGCCTACAACCTGGAGACTGTGCTGGCGGAGAAACTGGAGACCATCATCACCCGGACCACAACCAACACCCGCATGAGGGATTTTTACGACATTGCCATTCTGCAACAGCTCTACGGGGATACGCTGAATCCGCAGATTCTTCACGATGCGCTGCTGGCCACGGCCCGCAAGCGCGGCACGGAACGTCATCTTGCAGAAGCCGCTCAAGTCTTTGACGAAGTGCAGAACAGCCCGATTATGCAGGACCTCTGGACAGCTTACCAAAAGAAATTCTCCTATGCGTCAGATTTAAGCTGGGATACGATTATGACGGCGGTTCGCCAGCTGTATGCAAACTGCGAGGGCAAGATATGAAAAGGCATGGACATTATTGCAAGGTCTGCGGTGAATACAAAGCCAATGAGAAGTTTTCCGGCAAGGGTCACGCGGCACATATCTGCAAAACCTGTGCTGCCCTTCCACCGGAGGTCCGGGCGGAACAAATGGCAATCAACCGGATTATCAATCTGCCCTGGCGCTTATCAAAGGAGCAACTGTCCTGGCTGAAAAACAGAGCGAGGGATAAACGCCCGGATGTTCGGGAGCTGGCGCAAGAGCAGTTGGAAATGCGCTTTCCTTCCAGGCAGGAGCCGGAGGATTTTGAAGATGATTCCGAGTTCCTTCTGGATGAGGATGATAGAACAGAATAACACGAGACGGTCTGTGAAAGCAGGCCGTTTTCTTTTTGAGAAGGGAGGCGTTTTCATGGCTACAACCCGCATCATGCCGCTGCACGTTGGCAAAGGCCGCACGGAAAGCAGCGCCATCAGCGACATCATCGACTATGTGGCAAATCCACAAAAGACAGACGGCGGTAAACTCATCACCGGCTTCGCCTGCGACAGCCGTGTGGCCGACGCCGAGTTCATGCTGGCAAAGCGACAGTATATCGCCGCCACCGGACGGGTCCGGGGCAAAGATGATGTGATCGCCTACCATGTCCGGCAGTCCTTCGCGCCGGGCGAGATCACCCCGGAGGAAGCAAACCGGCTGGGCGTTGAATTTGCCAAACGGTTCACCAAGGGCAAGCACGCCTTTGTGGTCTGTACCCACATCGATAAAGCCCATACCCATAACCATATAATTTGGAGTTCTGTCACGCTGGACTGTGACCGGAAGTTCCGCAACTTTTGGGGCAGCACAAAGGCCGTCCGGCGGCTGAGCGATACCATCTGCATCGAAAACGGTTACTCCATTGTGGCTGATCCCAAGCGCCACGGCAAGAGCTATAACAAGTGGCTGGGCGAGCAGGCGAAACCATCTCACCGGGAGCTGCTGCGCGCTGTCATCGACGATGCGCTGGCGAAGAAACCCGCCGATTTGGATGCGCTGCTGAAGCTGCTCCGGGAATCCGGCTGCGAAGTGACCATGCGCGGGAAAGCCTATCGGTTGAAGCTCCCAGGCTGGGACAAAGTGGCCCGCCTGGACAGCCTGGGGACAGGCTACACCCTGGAGGACCTGCTGGCCGTCCTTGCCGGTCAAAAGGAGCATACGCCCCGTCAGAAATCCGTCAAGCAAGCAGATCCGCCGAAGGTCAATCTGCTGATTGACATCCAGACAAAGCTCCAAGCCGGAAAGGGTCCTGGATATGAGAGGTGGCGGAAGGTCTTTAATTTGAAGCAGATGGCCAACACCTTGAATTATCTTATGGAACATAACCTGCTGGAGTATGCAGTGCTGGAGGAAAAGACTGCGGCCGCGACGGCCCGCCACAATGAGCTTTCTGCCAAAATCAAGGCAGCGGAGAAGCGCATGGCGGAGATCGCCGTTCTGCGGACCCACATCATCAACTATGCCAAGACCCGCGACACCTATGTGGCCTACCGGAAAGCCGGATACTCCAAGAAATTCCGCGAAGAACACGAGGAGGAAATCCTGCTCCATCAGGCGGCCAAAGAAGCATTTAACGAGCTGAACGTGAAAAAGCTCCCCACCGTCAAGGCCCTCCAGGCAGAGTATGCCACGCTGCTGGCAGATAAGAAAAAAGCCTACGGCGAGTATCGACAGGCCCGCACGGAAATGCGGGAGCTGCTGACCGTCAAGAACAATGTGGACCGGGTGTTGTCGATGGATGAATCGGAACCGGGCCAGAGAGAAAAAGACCACGGCCAGCGGTAAGCTGGTCGCGGTCAAAAGCGTTCGCCAGAACGCGCAGCCACAGATTAAAAATCTGTGTTCAAAGGGGGCTTGGGGGACTTCCCTCAACAAGCGCGTGGGGCTATCTGGATAGCCACAGGCATCGCTTGCTACAATATGTTTGACCCCAAGAACGGTGTTGCG
>ULTB01050901.1_pt1 | contig 26215 bp, 19 predicted proteins | sample 1957251 | NCBI WGS metagenome assembly ULTB01 (sample SAMEA4835724, study PRJEB28245) | human gut metagenome | biome: gut microbiome; material: fecal sample | place: Denmark | collected 2008
GGCGTAGCCCGCAGCATAGCCAGCTGTTCGATCGGTTCGTGCGTCGGGCCGTCTTCGCCGACGCCGATGCTGTCGTGAGTCAATACGTAGGTCGTCGGCAGCTTCATCAACGCGGCCAGACGAATCATCGGTTTCATGTAATCGCTGAATACGAAGAAGGTACCGGCATAGGGACGGAGGCCGCCGTGGAGAGCCAGGCCGTTGGTCATGCCGCCCATAGCCAGTTCGCGGACGCCGAAGTGGAGGTTGCGGCCGCCATAATTGCCCTTGCTGAAATCGCCGGCGTCGTCCATGTACGTCTTGTTGGACGGAGCCAAATCGGCGCTGCCGCCGATGAGCTGCGGCACGAGGTCTTTCAGGCGGTTGATCATGATGCCAGACAGGTTGCGCGTGGCCTGCGGCTTGTCGGCGTAGGCCCAGAAGTCTTCATTTTCCAAGAGAGCCTGCGCGTCTACGGCGCTGTGGAAGGCGTCCCATTTCGCTTTCATATCGGGATATTTCGCTGCGTAGTCAGCAAACAAGGCGTTCCAGGCATCTTCTGCCGCCGCGCCCTTTTTGCTCAGTTCTTCGTAATGAGCGTAAACTTCGTCGGGAACATAGAACGGTTCCGTGCTTGGCCAGCCGAGGTTTTCCTTCATGGCGACGATGTTTTCTTCTCCCAATGGCGAGCCGTGAGCCGAAGCCTTGCCCTGCTTCGCCGGGCAGCCGTAGCCGATCTGGGTATGAATCGTAATGAAGGACGGATGTTCCCTATCGGCTTTCGCTTCTTCAATAGCTTTGCCGATAGCTTCCAAATCGTTGCCGTCGGCAACGTCCAGCGTCTGGAAGCCGAAGGCCTGCATCCGTTCCTGCACGTTTTCCGTAAAGGCGATATCCGTGCCGCCTTCGATGGAGATGTTGTTGCTGTCGTACAGGACGATCAGCTTGCTCAGGCCCAGCGTGCCTGCCAAAGAGAAGGCTTCCGAGGAGATGCCTTCCATCATGCAGCCGTCGCCGCCGAGGACGAAGGTGTAATGGTCAACGACGGGATATTCGGGCTTGTTGAATACGGCTGCCAAATGAGCTTCGGCCATTGCCATGCCGACGGCCATGGACATGCCGGCACCCAGGGGGCCCGTCGTAGCTTCTACTCCGACGGTGTGGCCGTATTCGGGATGGCCCGGCGTCAGGGAGCCGTCCTGGCGGAACTGCTTCACGTCGTCGAGGGTCAGGCCGTAGCCGAAGAGGTGCAGCAGCGAATAGAGCAGCATGGAGCCGTGGCCGCCGGACAAGATAAAGCGGTCGCGATCGGCCCATTTCGGATTTTTAGCGTTGTGCTTCATATGGTTAGCCCACAATTCGTATGCAATCGGCGCGGCGCCCAAGGGAAGGCCCGGATGGCCGGAGTTTGCCTTTTGGATGGCGTCTGCCGACAACACGCGGATTGCATTTACACAAGTCGTGTCAATTGTACTCATGATTTACTCTCTCCTTTATACATTCCTTATAAACATACATACCTTTATTATGGTAAACCCCGGCGATTCTGTCAATCCTCAATTCACAAAAAACAGAGACCGCTGCAGAATCGCCTTCATGTTCTCCGCCGGATAGGGTATAATGAAAACCGTACGGACATCTTGTCATCAGAAAGGACCTGTCATGGATAAAAAATATTTCTTTTTCGATATCGACAACACCTTAGGCCTCAGCATTTCCAGCATCATTCCGGCCGATACGGCCTACTGCCTGCGCCAGCTCCGGCGGCGGGGCCATTTCGTTTCCATCGCCACGGGCCGCCTGCAGTGCGACGCCCAGCATTTTGCCGACCGCTACGGCATTCCGGCCGTCGTATCCGACGGCGGCAGCAGCCTGTCTCTCGACGGCGAAATTTTGGAAATGGAAGGGCTGCCCCTGGAACCGTGCAAAGCCCTCCTGCGCGAGCTGGATGACCGCCGCCTTCCCTGGGCCGTCGTGACGGACAACACGATATGCCGCTATACGCCCTACGCCGACTACCCCTGTGCCGACCCGAAGAACTACATGAAAACGGTCGTGCGCCCCGTCGCTATCGACAGCCTCGACGCAGTCTATAAGATTACCTACGCCCGGCGGGCAGACGAACAAAACGAGCCGGACCGGCAGGGCCTTCCGCACCTGACCTACTTAGACCATACGTACCTCGTCGAGCCGACAGATAAGGGAAAGGGCATTCTCAACATGCTGAAGCGCGTCGGCGGCAGGCCCGAAGACGCCGTCGTCTTCGGTGACGGGCTGAACGACATTTCCATGTTCCGCAAGCCCTTCTTTTCCATCGCCATGGGCAACGCCAAGGCGGAGTTGAAAGAACGGGCCGACTATATTACAGACGACAACGATAAGGGCGGCATTCTCCACGCCTGCATCAAATTCAGCTGGATATAAGGTTTTATAAGAAGCACGACAACATGGGCAGACCTGCGGGCCTGCCCATTTTTAGCTTTCTCTATAGAGTTGGCATTACATCCTCGACGCCAGGTCTACCAGGCGAAAGACGTCGTTTTTCTGTCCGTCGCCGCCGTCCTGGCCGCCATGAGGCGCGTCTTTCTTATGTTCCCTTGGCTTTTCATCTTCAGCCTCTTCGTCGCTGGCCGCCGCAGCTTCGTCAGCTTCTTCGCTGATGACGGCCTTCGCTTCGTTGAGCTGATGATTTTTAGCCAAGAAGGCGTCGCGCTCAGCCGGAGATACGACCTTAATCGTAATCTGCCCGTCGCCCTTGACGATGTAAGGCGTAGCGATAGACGACTTAGCGTCTTCCCTGTCGCCCGTATCGTTCAGTCCGCGCTTGTCGGGCTTGACGATATCCTTATTCTGCACCGGCGGTTCTTTGCCGCGGATTTTTTCCTTCACGACCTTTTCGCCGCCGTCGTCAATCATGCTGACGCCTTGCTGCAGGATTTCGATAACCAGATCGTTATTGGCGTCTTCGCCTTCGATGGTTTTCTTCAAATCGGCGAAATCCTTGTAATGGCGCAGCCGTTCGAGAATTTCGTCGGTCAGGTTGTAGCGCTGCTTTTCAATTAAATACGGCAGGGGGATCACGCCGCCGCCGCGGATTTCCAGGATCATATCGCCGAGGGGCTGGTCCTTGGGGACGGTGAAGCTCATAGTCTTTACCTCATCGGCGCCGCGGTACGGGTGAAGCTTGACCCGGAAATACACGTTGTCGCCGGGGCTGACGACGACGGGGGCCGCCGTCGCGTCGACGATGCGCGCTTCTTTCTTAGCCTGCGTAATGTCGACGTTCATCTCGATATCCAGTACGGGATAGTCGATGAATTCGTTGTGCTTAAGTATATCCAGCACGTTGTACAGCTCGTCGATGCTCTTCTCGTTGATATTGTCGACAGAGTAGTACATGTTGTGACGGCTGATGTCCTTATCCCGGCCGTTAGACGACCGGATCGTATAGGACAAGGTCGCCGTGCCGCCGCCGCTGCGGTCAATGGTCTTGTTAACCGTGTTGTACACCGTCGTGGCAGCCAGGACCGGCGTCAGCTCGTTGTCTTCAATGATCTTGACCCGCTTGACGTTATTCGCGCCCGTATCGGTGTCGCGGATATTGATGGTCACGGGGATGCCCGCCGTCAGCCGACCGTACAGGCCGGCAATGCCTGCTCCCCGGTCCTGATTGATGCGGCCGATTTCCGCGCCTACGGACCCCAGCTTGAAGGAACTAGACATATTATTGACAATCGTAAAAATATAGGCGTTGTGCATGAAGTAATTCATGCTGCCCTTTTTCAGGAACGGATGGCCGAAGGCGACGATGTTGTCGCCGTCTACGTAGGTCACCGTGCCGATAGCGCCCATCTTCATATCGCCGTTAACCAGCGACGCGGCTACGGAGCTGCCCGCTTCCAAAGGCGCAGGCGCTTCGTCGGCCGCCGCCGAGGCCGTATTGACGGGCATGAAGTTGTACTGCGGCAGCTTGGACGTCATCCATTCTGTCGACACGCCGTCGAAGCCGCTCACCATGAGAGGCGTCGCGATGGGAATCAGCGACGATTCCCTGGCGTTGAACGGACGGATTTCTTCCTTCGTCGGCACGTTCCACAGCTTGAGCATATCGCCGATAGGCGTAATCATGCCGACGCGGGAATTCGTAAAGGACCAGCCGTAGGCGATGGCCCCGACGAGCTTGCCGTCGATATACACGGGGCTGCCGCTCATGCCCTGGGCGATGCCGCCCGTTTCCTCTATGAGCGGCCCGGAAAACTTCGCCAGTATCAAATCGCCGGACGGGCCGCTGTTTTTCATGACTCCCAGTATTTCTACGGGAAATGTTTCTATCGTATTGCCATGAACTACCGTCTTAGCGTATCCCGTCATACCTTCGCGCACTTCGCTGACGTTCATGAAGTCCTGGGCAAAGGCAGTGAGAGACATAGCGCAGCAAACGGCAGCCAGGCATGTCCGCGCGGCGAGACGCCGCAGCATGCGTAATCGTATCATTAAGATTCTTTTCCTCTTATTTCTCTTCCACAATAATTACGGCAGTTCCCCGCTTGACAGCCGTTCCCGGGGCTACCAAAACCTGCTTTACGATGCCGTCGGAGGCGGCCCGCGCTGCCGGCATAGGGCCGGCCAGGGAATCGACGGTCAGCAGGACGTCGCCCTGCTTCACTGCCGTCCCGGCAGGAGTAATGGAAACGACCGTTCCGCCTAATACAGACGGATACGAAACGTCGGCGGCAAAGGCCGCCGCGGCGCTCATGCACAAGGCAGCGGAAACCATCAGGGTACGCAGCCATTTCATGTCAAATCCCTCCTTAGATACACGTTTATATATCTTCAAAACTATCTTTCAGCTGATTCATGGCCTGGAGCGACTTGCCGGCTCCGTTAGCCACGCACAGCAGCGGCTCGTCGCACAGGTATGCCGCCATGCCCGTCGTCCGGGAAATGAGGCGGTCCAGTCCGTCGAGGAGCATGCCACCGCCGGTCAGGACGATGCCGTGGTCGGCAATATCTGCCGCCAGCTCGGGCGGCGTCTTTTCCAAAATGGACAGGACGGCCCGCAAAATCCGCTGTATAGGCTCGTCCAGAGCCCGGCGGATTTCCTGGGAATCGATGTCCATGACGACGGGCAGGCCCGTCTCTGTACTGCGGCCGCGGACGTCCGCCGTGAGGCTGCGGCCGTCGGGCAGGGCCGTGCCGATGAGTATTTTCAGCTCTTCCGCCGTGCGGCTGCCGATGGTAATATGCTTTATCTTTTCCAAATAATGGATAATCGCTTCGTCAAAGGTATTGCTACCGATGCGCAGGGATTCGCTGATGACGATGCCGCTGAGGCTTAAAATAGCCACGTCCGTCGTGCCGCCGCCGATATCGATGACCATGGAGCCGTTCGATTCGGCAATATCGAGACCTGCGCCGATAGCCGCCGCCAAAGGTTCCTCCATGACGACGGTTTTGCGGGCTCCGGCCTTGCGGGCCGCTTCCATGACGGCGCGCCGTTCGACATTCGTAATGCCCGACGGCACGCAGATAATGACCCTCGGCTTGAAAAACAACGCCTTGCCAATGGCCTTGCGGATAAAATACTGCAGCATGTACTCCGTCGCGTCGTAATCGGCGATGACGCCGTTCTGCATCGGATGGTAGGCGTGAATATGCCGCGGCGTCCGCCCCAGCATCGACTGGGCTTCCCTGCCGATGGCGATGACCTGGTTCGTCGCCTTGTCGACGGCGATGACCGCCGGCTCGTTGACGACGACGCCCTGATGCTTGACATAGACGAGGACGTTCGTCGTACCCAGATCGATCGCAATATCACTTCCCAGCCAGTTCGCCAGGGACAGCGAATGCGCCAGGCCGGAACGGGCTTTTTTCTTAGTTTTCTTCTTCGTCAATATTGACCCGAACAATATCAGCACCTAACCTTTGTAATTTCAATACGAGATTATCGTAGCCCCGGTCGATATGGTACAAGTACCCGACTTCCGTTTCGCCTTCAGCGACGAGGCCTGCCAGGACGAGAGCCGCGCCGGCGCGCAGGTCCGTCGCGTTGACCGCCGCCCCTTTGAGCTTCGGCACGCCTTCTACGATAGCACTGCGTCCTTCAATGCGGATCTTCGCCCCCATGCGCTTAAATTCGTCGACGTGCATGAAGCGGTTTTCAAAGACCGTCTCCGTAATGACGCTCGTGCCCTGGCAAATCGTCGCCAAGGCCATGAACTGAGCCTGCATATCGGTCGGGAAGCCGGGATAGGGCAGGGTCTTGACGTCGGCAGGACGCATGGGCAGATGCCCGATGACCCGAATGCCGTCGATATCCTCGATGACCTCGGCCCCTACTTCCTTCAATTTCGCCACGACGGGCTTCAAATGCTCCGACAAAGCGTTTTCTACGAACACGTCGCCGCCGGACATGGCCGCGCCGATCATAAAGGTGCCCGCTTCAATTCGGTCGGGAATAACCGAATGCGTCGCGCCGCGCAGCTCCTTGACGCCTTCGATGCGGATGACATTCGTGCCGGCACCGCGGATATTGGCACCCATGCTGTTCAGATAGGTCGCGAGGTCAACGATTTCCGGCTCTTCTGCCGCGTTTTCCAGGACGGTCTTTCCTTCGGCCAGCGAAGCGGCCATGAGAATGTTTTCCGTCGCGCCGACGCTGGGGAAATCGAGGTAAATCTGCGCCCCCTTCAGGCCGTTGGGAACCGTCGCTTCGATGTCGCCGTTTTCCAGGTTGATGACGGCGCCCATCGCCTCGAAGGCCTTCAGATGCAGGTCGATAGGCCGTGCACCGATGGAACAGCCGCCGGGCAGGGAAATCTTCGCCCGGCCTTTGCGAGCCAGCAACGGCCCCATGACCAGGAACGACGCCCGCATGCGCCGCACGAGATCGTACGGCGCCGACGTCGACGACAAATTCGACGCGTCGATTTCCAATACGCCCTTCTGCGGATTTTCTATATGAACGCCAAGAGATTCGATGACGTCGCAGACTGTATGGACGTCGTCTAATTTCGGAATTTCCGTCAATGTGCTCTTCGTCGTTCCCAGCATGGATGCGACGATAATCGGCAGCACGGCATTTTTAGCCCCGCTGACGCGAACAGTACCCCTTAAGGGCTTTCCACCATGAATAACCAGCTTCTCCAATTCCGGTGCCTCCTAAACAGAATTCGATATATAAGACAGGCAGGATGCTTCGGCAGCTAAAAAGATGCGGCACTCTGCCTATTGTGATTTTATTTACTATCAAGTCATTGTACCATAAAAGGTAGGAAACTAAAAGAGGCGGACAGGGAAAAGATAAAGCTCTTACAAGCAATTTACCTTATGTAAAAGGATTTGTTATATATCATACTGCATCTTCGGTACGAAAGGAGCCGCCCGCTCCAGTACCGGCCCGTTCTTTCTGATCCAACTGTTACGCTCCTTCCCCTACTGTAAAGTAAAAATGGGGCTATCGCACGAAGATGAAATAATTCTTCTTTGGCGACAGCCCTGTTTATACCGGGGTATCAATCTCAGCGAATATAATGTTAATAACTTGTTGCAAAATATCGTCAGGTATTTGCTCTATGACTCGATAAGTTCTCGCCTCTATATCCAGCGCCCGGATATGCTCGCATAAAATGCATCCCGTGGTTTTCGTTCTTTCATCCAGCGGCACATGCAGAGGGAAATGATTCATCGTATTTGTGATAGGGCAAACAATTACCATGCTCGTCTTTGCGTTGAATGTGTCATTGCTGACGACAACGGCTGGACGATACCATGCCTGTTCATGTCCTGCGCGGGGATTTAAATTTACTTTGATAATTGTTCCTTGTTTTACCATATTTCCTTACCTACCGGGTCGCCCCAATCGATCGTTTCTTTTTCGTATGTGCCGTCATAATTAGCAAACAATTCCTCAATCGTCTTCCTCTTGTGCGTTTTGATGATCAGGTTGCCGTCCTGCGCAGACATTTCCACCACTTCGTTATCATCCCAATCCAGTATATCAATGATATTCTTCGGGATTCGGATGCCTTGAGAGTTACCCCATTTTTGAATTTTTACCGTAACAGCCATGCCTCTCACTCCCTTCTGTATATACATAGTATATACTACAAGAAGAAGAGCGTCAACGAATTTAAAATTCCACCGCTTCATACTTCAGCTCAAAAGCGTCTTTTGCCATTGTCTGCACAGCATCTTCGTTTACAAGGGCAACTTCACTATCTTTGTTTCTTGTATATGGGTTAATAGTTTCCGTCTTCTTGCAGTTCTGCTACAATTTCAAGCAATTTTTGTCTGTATATGTTGTAAGCCATGCTCTCCCCTTACTCTTATGTAATACGAAATGGTATTCAGGCCGACTGCAATGAAGCCCGCAGAGCCTCCAGCAATACCCGTGTCTGTAATAACATCAGATTGGTAATAATGAACTGCAGCAGTTCCGTATCACAGAGAGTTGCTTAAATCTCCACTTTCGCCGGTAACTGATAGTGTTTTTTCTATCTGTTTAGTAACTGTACCACTTTTTATTTTATATAATAATACCCGTTCAGTCTTGGAGAATAGCCTTATTCACTAACCAATAGTTTTCTAATTGCCAAAAAAAGAGACTCCCTTGCGAGAGTCCCTTCGCGTTATGCCGAACAGCATTACAAGTGAATGCTCCATTTCGCGCTCTTGTCGAAGCGGTGGAACGTGTCGATAAAGCGAATCGTGCCGCTCTTATAGCGCATGACGACGGAGTTGGTGCGGGCGCCGCCGCCGAAATACTGGACGCCGCGCATCATCGGCGTGTTCGTAATAGCCGTCGCCGAGAAGATGCAGTCGTCGCCTTTGACCAAATCGTCAATCGTCATGACCTTGTTGAGATCCATGATGCCCATTTCGTAGCACCGCTTCCGTTCTTCTTCCGTGTACGGAATCAGGCGGGCCTGCATATCGCCGCCGAGGCATTTGAGAGCCGCCGCGGCCAGTACGCCTTCCGGCGCGCCGCCAATCCCCATAAGGACGTGAACGCCTGAGCCTTCAATGCCTACGTCGACAGCCGGCGATACGTCGCCGTCCGTGATGAGTTTGATGCGCGCGCCGGCGTCGCGGCAGTCGTTGATGATTTCCTGATGCCGTTCGCGGTCGAGGATGACGACGGTCAGATCGTCAATGCTCCGTTCCAGCCCTTCGGCAATGCGGCGCAGGTTTTCCTGCACGGGCTTGTTCAAATCAATACGCCCCTTGGCGCGCGGCCCGACGCAGAGCTTTTCCATATACATATCCGGCGCGTGGAGCAGATTGCCCTTGCCGGCGATGGCGATAACGGCGATAGACCCATCCTGACCCTTTGCCGTTAAATTCGTCCCTTCCAGAGGGTCGACGGCAATATCCACCGGCGTGCCGCCGGCGCCGACTTTTTCGCCGATATACAGCATCGGCGCTTCGTCCATTTCGCCTTCGCCGATGACGACGGTCCCGTCGATAGGCACGCTCGACAAGATCGAATGCATGCCGTCGACAGCCAGCTGGTCTGCCCCCATCTTGTTGCCTTTCCCCATGAGTCGGCCCGCTTTAACGGCCGCCGCTTCCGTAACGCGAACGAATTCCAGTGTGAGCACTCTGTCCATATTCCTGCCTCCTGTTGCTGTACGATTAAGCCGGAGCCTGTACCTGTCCGCAAATCCGCCGGCTCGCCGGACTTGCGGCAGCATATCCCGCATCGTGCGATGCCTTTCCTGCTGTACTACTTCTACGCTGTCCGGATAAAGTCCTGCCCCGGGAGTTTGTATAAATATAGTACACTTTATTTAAGAGAAAGCACAAAAAAACGCCTGCCGAAGCAAGCGCCGCTTATGCTAAAAACGTAACTAGACGTTCTGTATGTAATTGACATCCTCCGCTCCGTCCCGTACACGATACAAAGAGGTGATGCGTACATCAAACGGCAGGCGGTAATCATGCCCCGGAAGCAGGGTAATGCGTATGGATTCTATCAATGCTACTCTAGTCTTACTGATAGTGTTGTTCTATCTCATTTCGCATAAACAAAAGTAGCCGCTCTGCTCCCCAGCAACTGCAACTACTCTTGTTCGTAAATAAATGGGGGCTAACCGTTTGTCGGCGCAGCACCTTATTTTTTCATCTTTATTGTACGAGATGATGGGATGTCCGTCAAATATCTTTTCTGTATAAGACAATGTCAAGTTGTTGTGGGGACAGCGTAAAATAATTGTGGGAAAACCTTAGTGTACAAAAGTTAAAGAATATATAACGTAACGAGAATGCTAGTGTCAACACGTTGCTGTATGCTGTCTATAACGTAACTGTAATAGTAATTTAACAGGTTGAGAGAACTATCAAAAATGGCTTATCAAAAAAATTCTCACAACAACTTTACACTATCACACTAACCGATGTACTTGTCAGCTCTATGATAACTCGATATGATAAAATTGAAAAAGGCATAGCACCGACAAACGGTTGCAGCCAGCTAGATGTAATCGCCAATAGTTGGGAGCTACTGGTGGTTATCTCTTTTGTGACAAAAGTACCCATACGATACGAAGCAGTCTAAAGATGTTCCTATCGTTCATGGGCATCGAAAAAGAACGGGACATTTCTATGATACCATAGGAACGTCCCGTTCTTTTTATATTTCTATTATTATATAGTTAGTCTTATTTCTGTTTTGTAATGACGTCGCAGTGCATGTACGGACGGAGGACTTCCGGTACGACGACAGAGCCGTCGGCCTGCTGGTAGTTTTCCAGGATGGCGGCGACGGTACGGCCTACGGCGAGGCCGGAGCCGTTGAGGGTATGGACGTATTCCGGTTTGTCCTTCGGCGAGCGGCGGAAGCGGATATTGGCACGGCGAGCCTGGAAATCTTCCGTGTTGGAGCACGACGAGATTTCGCGGTATTTGCCTTGCGCTGGGAACCATACTTCGACGTCGAAGGTCTTCGCGGCGGAGAAGCCGATGTCGCCGGTGCAGAGGCAAACGACGTGGTACGGCAGGCCGAGAGCTTTCAGGATGTCTTCGGCGTTGTTGGTCATCTTGTCCAATTCTTCATAGCTCGTTTCAGGAGCGGAGAATTTGACCATTTCTACCTTGTGGAACTGGTGCTGACGGATGAGACCGCGCGTGTCGCGGCCGGCCGAGCCTGCTTCGGCGCGGAAGCACGGCGTCATCGCCGTCAAGTAAATGGGCAACTTGGAGCCGTCGATGATTTCGCCGCGGTAGTAGTTGGTCAAAGGAACTTCAGCCGTCGGGATCATGTACATTTCTTCGCCTTCGACGTTCAGGCGGTACATGTCTTCGTAGAATTTCGGCAGCTGGCCTGTGCCGATCATGGTGTCGCGGTTGACGATGTACGGCGGGATGACTTCGGTGTAGCCGTCCTTATAGACGTGCTGGTCGAGCATGAAGTTGTATACGGCCCGTTCGAGGCGCGCGCCGAGGCCGATGTAGTAGTAGAACCGTGCGCCCGTCGCCTTCGCAGCCCGTTCGGAGTCGAGGATGCCCAGGTTTTCGCCCACGTCCCAATGATTGAGGGGTTCAAAATCGAATTTCGGAAGTTCGCCCCATTTGCGGACTTCCGGGTTGTCGCTGTCGTCTTCGCCGACGGGAACGGAGGGATTGCACATGTTCGGAATCATGAGCTGGATGTCGAGCATGGATTTTTCTACGGCTTTGACTTCTTTATCGAGGACGTCGATGTCGTCGCCGAGCTTCTTCATAGCGGCGATCTGGGCGTCGGCGTTTTCTTTATTCCGTTTCAGCTTGCTGATTTCCTGCGTCACCGTGTTGCGTTCGCTCTTCATGGCTTCTACCTTCTGCAGGAGTTCGCGGCGCTTGGCGTCGAGTTCGACGAATTTGTCTACGTCGGCACTGGCGTGACGCTTGGCAAGGTTGTCTTTGACTTCTTCAACGTGTTCGCGAATAAATTTCGTATCTAACATTGGTATTCTTCCTTTCGTTATGCAAAACAGCGTAAATTTGTACTGTTATATTATACTCGTTACAGCCCTTTTTGTTCAATACCGCTGAACAAATACCCCATGTGATTTGTTGAATTCAGCAGGACGAGACGCCAGCGGCCATCCTGGCATTCGAGGACGTTGATGCAGGTGTTGTCCTGCTTGATCTGCCAGAAATGGCTCATGTCGAGGCCGAGGACGTCGCAGATAATCGCCTTGTTTACGGCGTCGTGGGCGGCGACGAGGACCGTCTTGCCGTCGTAGGCCGCAGCGTATTCGTCGAAGGCGGCGCGGACGCGGCGGCGCACGTCTTCCAGGGACTCGCCGCCCGGGCCGGGCATGGTGACCAGATGGGGCTCCGTGTGCCACTGGTGAAATTCCGTCGGGTACTGGGCTTCGATGTCGTCAGCCAGGCGGCCTTCCCAGTCGCCGTGGTTGATTTCCAGGAGCCGGTCGTCCTTCAGCACGTCGAGGCCGTGGAGCTTGGCGCAGAAGGCGCAGGTCATGTACGACCGTTCCAAGGGGCTGGAAATGGCTGCGTCGATGGGCGTATCCTTCAGGCCCTGGGCAACCATATGGCCCTGCCTGAGGCCCCGTTCGCTCAGGTGCGTGTCTTCCTGGCCCTGATAGCGGCCTTCTATATTCCATTGCGTTTCGCCGTGGCGAATCAGTATGATGCGTACCATAGTGTCCTCCTAGTGCTGCACGTCGCAGTGAATGAGCTTCATATCGAGAATGCCGTCGATGGAGCGGAGCTTGAGCATGATGTCGTTGGGAATGTCGTCCTGCACGGCAATGGCCATGATGTTGTTGCCGGCCTGGGTCATGCGGCCGACCTGCATGCCCGTGATGTTGATGCGGGCCTGGCCGAGGATGGTCGAAATCTGACCGATCATGTTCGGCTGGTCGACGTGGGGCGCAAGAAGCAGGTAACCTTCGGGCGTAAAGTCGACGCGGTATTCGTCGATCTGGACGATTTTCGCTTCGTTTTTATTGAACAGCATGCCGACGACGGAGTGCTCTCCCTTGGTTGTCTTGATGCGCACCGTCACGGCGTCGAGGAAATAGCCGTTGTCGTGGGACTTGATTTCCTTGACGGCGATGTGGCGCATCTTGGCCACTTCCGGCGCGTTGACGAAATTGACCGAATCCTGCAATATGGGGTTCAGGGCTCCCTTGAGGACGGCCGTCGTGAGGAGCCGCGTTTCCGTGTCGGCCAGTTCGCCCGTGTATTCGACCTGGATTTCCTTCATCGGCCCTTCCGTGAGGTATACGCCGATAACGCCCATCCGTTCCATGAGATCGAAATAGGGGTGAATGACGTTGTACACGTTCATCGGTACGGGAGCCATGTTGACCGCCGTCGGCACGGGCTCGCCGTTGAGAGCAGCCATGACGCCTTCGGCGACGTCGACGGACACGCCGATCTGCGCTTCCACAGTCGATGCGCCCAGATGGGGCGTAATGACGACGTTGTCCAAGCCTTCAAAGGGATTGATATCCTGTCCCAGCGGTTCTTCCGGGAAGACGTCGACAGCCGCGCCAGCTACGTGGCCGCTCCGCAGGGCGTCTGCCAGGGCGTTGATATCCAGCACAGCGCCGCGCGATACGTTGATCACCCGCACGCCGTCTTTCATCTTGGCGATTTCTTCCGCGCCGATCATGCCCGTCGTCTCCTTCGTCAGAGGCGTGTGCATCGTAATGTAGTCGGATGTGCGCAGGAGCGTATCCAAGTCGACCGATTCGACGCCGAGCTGCTTAAAGCGGTCTTCGGGAATGTACGGGTCGTAGCCGATGGTCTTCATTTCCATGGCCTGCATGCGCTTGGCGATGCCCGAGCCAATGCGGCCGAGGCCGATGATGCCGATGGTCTTGTCCTTGAGCTGGATGCCCGTAAACCGTTCCCGGTCCCATTCGCCGGCCATCAGGGAATCGTGAGCCTGGGGGATGTGGCGGGTCATGGCCATGATCATGGCGCAGGTATGTTCCGTCGCGGCTACCGTATTGGACGTCGGCGCATTGACGACGATAATCCCCCGTTCCGTCGCCGTCTTGATATCGATGCTGTCGACGCCGACGCCGGCCCGGCCGATGACCTTCAATTTCGTGGCCGCGTCGATGACCTTTTCCGTTACGTGGGTCATGGAGCGGGTAATCAGGCCGTCGTACTCGCCGATGCACTCGATAAGTCCCGCTTCGTCTAAATTCGTTTTGACGTCTACCTCATAGCCGTGCTCCCGCAGCAGCTCTACCCCTTTGATAGAAACGTCGTCGCTGACTAATATTTTCATGTTCGTATCCTCCTGATCATCTACTGTACTGTGCGGGCTTCGCGCCCGCCGTAGGTTAATGGTTCTTTCTGAATTCTTCCATAAATTCGGCCAGAGCCCGGCAGCCTTCCTCCGTCACGGCGTTGTAAATAGACGCCCGGCAGCCGCCGAGGGACCGATGGCCCTTGAGGCCTACGAGGCCCCGTTCCGCCGCCTGGGCGACGAATGCCGCTTCCAGCTCCGCCGTCGGCAGGTTGAACGTCACGTTCATGAGGCTGCGCGAATCGGCAGCCGCGTGGCCCCGGTAAAATCCGTCGCTGCCGTCGATGGCCGCGTATACGACGCCGGCTTTCTGCACGTTGCGCCGGTAGGCCCCTTCCAAGCCGCCGTTGTCTTCCAGCCAGTGCATGACCTTGTTGATAAAATAAATGCCGAAAACCGGCGGCGTATTGTACGTCGAGTCGTGTTCCACATAGGTCTTGTACTGGAGTACGACCGGCACGTCTTCCTTCGCCTGCGCCAGGAGCGAGTCCTTGATGATGGCTACGACGACGCCGGCCGGGCCGATGTTTTTCTGCGCGCCGGCATAGATGAAGTCAAATTTCGACACGTCTACAGGCTGGCTCATGAAATCGCTGGACATGTCGCAGAACAACGGCACGTCGAAGGACGGATAGCCGTGCCATTCCGTGCCGTGAATCGTGTTGTTCGACGTCATGTACACGTAGTCCGTATCGGGCTGGACGACAAAGGTATCGGCCTTGGGAATATAGGAAAACCCGTCAGCCTTGCTGGATGCCACTTCGTAGACGTCGCCGAAGAAGGACGCCGCCTTCATGGCCTTGTCGGACCATACGCCCGTATTCAGATAGCCGCCGCGGCGCTTGAGAAAATTCATGGCGTGCATGGCGAACTGCAGGCTGCCGCCGCCCTGCATAAAGACGATATGATAGTCGTCCGGCACCTGAAGCAGCCGGCGCATGAGCCCTACCGTTTCATCCTGCATATCTTGATAGGCCGCGCTGCGGTGGCTGATTTCTACGATGCTCATCCCCGTATGATTAAAATCGAGAAATTCAGCCTGTACCGCTTTCAATACGTCCAGCGGCATCGCCGACGGTCCGGCGTTAAAATTATACACTCGTTTCATAACTCACATGTCCCCTCGTGCGGAGAGCCGCAGGGAAACTCTCTCGCTTGTAATAAAAAAACTCCCGTCCCTAAAAAGGGACGAGAGTATACTCCCGCGTTGCCACCCAGCTTGCCTTTCGGCCATCTCGTCGCGCTGTATCGGGCGTACCCGTCAAATTCGTCATTTGATGCTCCGGAGCGGAATGCTGTGCTGCCCTGCTGCCTCGCACCGTTCCGGCAGCTCTCTGTAACAGACACGCCAAGCTTTTTTCTCTTTCATCGCGTTGGTTTCGTAAAATTAGGTCTATTATAAACACAAATGTATTATCTGTCAAGACACAGAAAGGTAAAAATCACGTATAGCGAACTATATGCTTGCCACGCTATGGTGACGGGCCTCTCTAGCATGCTGTTTACGCAACAAAACATATATTCTATTTATCTGTGTCCTATGCTATACTAAACGTGTTGCTCTTTCTCCTATCCAGCAACGGAAAGGAGGTGCGCCGTGGAAACCACATTACTTTCTTTTTTACTATCTGTTGCGGCAGGTATACTCGCCAATTATATCTGCCAGTGGCTGAACAGATACCGATAAGAGCAATCAGCCCATAGTAAGACACCCCGGAAAGTCGCTACCTTTCCGGGGTGTTCGTGCGCTGTGGCACATTACTTTCTTTTCTACAATTAGTATAACGATAGTTACAGGTTCTGTCAATGAAAAATGCTCGTATATTAGTTCACGCCCCGTTGGCTCAGCGTAATGCGGACGGGCTGATTTTCGATGCGGCTTTCCATGACGATCATGTCCTGCGTATCGCGGCGGAAGGCCTGATAGGCCGGCGAGCTGATATACGCTTCATAGCCTGCTTCATCGGTAAAGATACCCATCGTATGGATTCGGGCCGGATTGTCCTTTTCAGCTGTCGCATAGAATCCGACGACGTGTTCGTCGTCAGCAGCGGCCCGGCGGATTTCCTCGGCCAATCGCTGCGTATAGGTTTCCAGGTATTCCGGCCTGACCTGGATCAAATCCATATGCACGCTTGTCCCCACACCGCTGTCTTTCTGCTCCAAGGCGATGCCTGTGGCTTCCAAAATCTTCACGCCCTTTAAATAGGGACGGCGTGCTTCGTCGTAGGCGCGGAAGCCGTCGCTCGCCGCGTGGATACGGTAGGCGTCGTCGTCTTCATAGAATTCCAATACGCGCATGATATTGGGATTCTTGGCATCTACGGCGCCATACAATGCGTAGGTGCCGCCTTCCTTCGCGACTTCGGGAGCGACGTGCTTCGCCCCCAACTGCTGCAGGACGCTCATCTGTCCGTCCGTCGATTCGACGACGGCCCAGTGAATCAAGGGCATATTCCCATCCGGCGTCTGCACGCTCGCGCCCTGGATAGATGCGGCGGCAAACAACGTACTCAGCGCAGCGGCAATACTAAACAATTTACTTTTCATCGATTTTGCACCTCCATAATCATACTGTCTACATGCGATTTATTTTCCAAAAGGCCGCCTGATGCCGATAGCCTTCGTCGGGCAGGCGGACATACAAGCGCCGCAGCCGATGCATTCCCTGTCGCCGACGGAGCGGATATCCATCGGGCACGTCTGCACGCAAGCCGAGCAATGGATACACGCCTCTTTGTCTACGGTCATTCCCACGGCGGAAAAGCGGTTGAACAGTCCGTAAAACGCGCCGAGAGGGCAGAGAAAGCGGCAAAACGGTCGGTATATCCACAGCATCGCCACGAGCAGGGCCATGACCCAGAAAAATTTAGAGTTCTGCACGGCAATGACCAGGTTATCGACGCTGCCCTGAAACAGCGTCGGCAGAAGCAGGGCCTCCAGAAAATTTCCCGGGCAAATCCAGGCGCAGAAGGCCGTAATTCCCCGTCCTGTCACCAGCCCCGTATACAGGGGAATGGCTAATACAAACAAAGCATTCACTGCATATTTTACATAGGACAAATAATAGGTCATTCGGTTCTTTTTCAGCTTCGGAAAGGGAACCTTGTGCAGCAGCTCCTGCAGCCAGCCCATGGGGCAGGCCCAGCCGCAAATCATACGGCCGAATAAGAGGCCAAACAATACCAGCATCCCCCAAAACTGCCAGGCCACGGCAGAAAAGGAGCCGCTCAGCGCCTGCTGGGTCACGCCTAGGGGACACCCGGCAATGGTATAGCGGCAATACTGGCAGTTCAACCCGGGCACGCAGGTCTTGTCATAGGGAAAATCGACGGCCCGGCCCGTCAGGGGCGTAAAGGCGTTGGCGTTGTATAACACAGCCGCGCAGAGCTGCACGGCATGGCGGCGAATCTGCAGCTTCATCGGTTCCGACCTCCTTGTATGGCATTTAGTCCCAGCGAATCTATCCAAGACGCGACGGCTTCTTTGCAATGTCCAGCCTGAGATGCATGAACGGCCAATCCCTTAGCAAGGACGGCGTCCGGCGCGGCAGCCCGAATATCGTCGATGCTGCTGCCCCAGCCGCTCAGGCCGTAGGTCACGAAGGGAACGATGGTCTTTCCCTTCCAGTCCGTCTGTTTCAAAAAAGTAAACACTCCTGCCGGCGGCGCATTATACCAATTTGGGAATCCTAAAAAGACGACGTCGTAGCGGCTCATATTCGGCATCGGTTCGGCCAAGGACGGCCGGAGCCCTTCGTTGTATTCCGCCTTGGCCTGGCTCTGCATGGCCGGCGCATTCTTCGGATACGCAATGTTCGTCCGTATGCGGTACAAGTCGCCGCCCGTTTCTTGCTGAATCGCCTTGGCGACGGCTTCTGTATGGCCGCTCTGGGAATAATAGGCAATCAGTATACGTTCCGGCGCGGCGGCCTGTATGAACTCGGCCGGCCGCGGATAGGACACAAAGGCCCAGCCGATGGTCACGGCCAGGGCCGCGGCGATGAGTATTCCTCCAAATTTCACGGCGCACCTCCTACAATGGATAAAACGATTTATTATAACTCAATGACGAAGGAGACTAGCTGCAGCCGTCGCCGGCTAAAAAAAGAAGGCGTCTCCTCGTCGAGACACCTTCATTATAAAGTGCGGCCTTGGCTGCGTCTAATGCTTATAGCGGATGATGAAACATTCATTTCCTGTATATCTTAGCCTATCCGATACGGCGATTGCCAATCTCTCGTTTCCATCTTGATTCGCCTCACGGCATCAGAAGCGATAGGCGACGTTCACGGCGGCGCTCAGGTCACGGCTCGTATGGGACCAGGCCTGCTCTACGGCTCCGCCGATTTCCCAGCGGTCGGACAGCTTGGCCGATGCGTAGGCCGACGCTATGACGTGATCCTTGCTGCGGTTCATAGATTGTACGCCGAAGCCCGGGCCCTTTCCTTTGGCATGGGAAAAGCCTGTATGCTGCACGTCGCCGTCAAAGACGCGCCGATAGGCTACTGACAATCCGTAGGTCTTGTCGTTAGTCTCCCGCTTCATATCGACGCCGAGTTCGCCAGCCAGATAGTCGTCGCTGAACCCGCTGCTGCGGAGAGCGAAGACACCTCCGTCTTCGCCGAAGCTGTCCTGCTGATAATGGGCGTAATCCAGTCCGACGTAGGGGCTGACGTGCCAGCCAGCATCCTTTCCGTAGTGCAGGTCATAGGCGTATGCCGCGCCGACGCCGAAAACGGTGCTGTCGTAATCGCTCGTCACCTTGCTGGACGCGCCGCTGTAGCTGAAGCTGCTGCCTAAATACCGCGTCAGCTCGTTTTCCTGCCTGCCGTAGCTTACGTAGGCCGTCGCCGTGCCGGGGCGGTTCTTCGTGCCGCCGTACAGGCCGACGCTGTAGTTCTTATAGGTACCGTCGGCGTCATAGCCGCTCAGGCTGTTGTCGCTGTAGGCGACCAGCGCGCCGGCATAGGCGTCGCCGTCGTCGTAGAAATCATAGCCGACAGCCGCGTTCCAGCTGTGCCGTTTCAGGCCGTCGTCCATGCTGCCCCAGCCCTTGCCGGTAATGGCCCATACAGCGTCTTCCCGATCTGTCCGTCCCTGCTGCCGCACGGCCTGGCGGACGTCGCGGTTCTGCATGGCATCGTAGGCCAGTTCCAGATGCATACTGGCGCTTTGGTTCTGGGCAGCCATGGCAGCTTTCAAATCGTCATTGTCTAAGGCGTAAAGGCGGAACATGTCCTTCTGCTCGTCCTCGTTCAGCGCGCCGAATAAGCCGTTGAGGGCGGCAAACTGGTCGGCGGCGATGCCGGCGTTGTTGCTGGCCGTCGTCGTCAGCGTAATCGTATTGTCCTTTTGCTGTACTTCGCTGTTCAGCAGGCCGGAAAAATCGCCGTTCAACGATTCGGCTCCTGTAACGCTCTGGTCAGCCTGCAAAATCGTTCCCGTCGCGCCCGGCGCGGCGTATAGGCCGGCCTTCAGGTTCATGGCCGATACGTCGGCCTCTTGTCCCACGTGAATCAAGGCAGAGTTCGTCCCGTCCGTATTGACGACGATGTCGCCGCTGCCGCTGAAATTGCCGGCTACGTAAAGCTTCGCCGCATTACCGTCTTCATTGGTGACAGCATCCCAGCTGCCGGCCTTGACGGCCCCGTCGTTATACAGGCTGCCCTCGATCGTGCCGCTGCCGGCGATGGTTCCGTCCCCTTCGCTGTAGGCGTCGCCGGCTACGGAGCCGTCAATCTGCAAAGTGCCGCCTGCCGCAATGCTCGCGCCTTTGTAAGAGTTGGTACCAGTAAGCGCTAAAACACCTTCGCCGGTTTTATATAGGCCTGCGTGCAAACCGGCAAGGCCGGAATCCGCAACCCACTTATTATACTGGTCCATATAATAATTCGCCATCCAGTTATGGTCTTCACTGCCAACCGGGTTATTATCAAAATCATTGGTTGTATAAAATACCCAGCGGTCATGCAAATCGGTTAAACCTGCAAATTCATCAGAAGTTTCATCGTATTCTTCACTATTTTTTAAATCAAGCGGATTTTCGGCAATGTAACCGGCACGGATTTCGGATATATCGTTGCTCCAAACGGAATTATAGCCCTGCGTATCTACTTTGTATAACGCCTGTTTTTCAGTGTATTCATCATTTGCCACAACAGAATATTTATCGCTTATATCACTGCTATCCAAGCGGCGCACATTGATCGCCCCAAGGCCGTTAACAGCCTTGCCTGCATCTACAATGCCTTGCCCAAAGATAACATCCATCGGGACGTTATAATAAGGTTTTACTATAGCCCAATAGCCATTCTCATTATTTAATGCTTGCTCTAAATATTTTCTATCTTGTCCAATGCTATAAATCTTATTTTCATTAGTATCTACAAAAGTTATATTATAGCCACTATCAGGATTTTCGTTATAATACTTTAATATATCGTTTTTTATATCATCAGGCTCTTTTTGTTCAGAACCAGTGTAATAAACATTAACATATGAATAATATTTACCATCTTCATTGACACCATATTGGGTTGTAATAAAATACCCAGCTTTATTAGTTATGTTATCATTAGCAGTGCTTAAAAGCACATCGCCAATCTGTTTGCCGCCTAAATAAGGGAACGCCTGCTGCACTAAGGCGCCCACGCCGCTGACTATCGGTGCTGCTGCAGATGTACCGCTTCCAGCAAAATAACCGCTATAGCCTTTCGGGTTTTCAAAATCCGCATTAGCAGAAGTTATATTCCATCCCGGCGCACTTACAGAAGAGTCTTCGTTATACATGGCAAGGTTAGAGAATACAGCTATGGCGTCGCTTTTAACATCAAAACTATCATTTTCGTTTTTAGTAAAGCTATCTGCCTTAGCTGCCGTGACGGTAATAATATTATCGTTAAAAGCCTTATCTCCTGTTAAAATATCAAAATCTGATTCCCATGTAGCCGTCAGATTTCCTTCATTCGATGCAGCAAACACCAATAACTTGTCATTGTGCACAGCTTTTTCCACTGCTTTAACTGCTTTAAACCCATCACCATTTACTGCTTCATTTTGCAAATTATAAAAATCATTTTTATCTTGAACATCAAAAAGATGCTTATCGGCAAATCCCCAGGAATTATTAATAATTTTTATATCCGGGTTAGCTAAATAATAATCATACATTGATGTTGCCGGTAAAAAATTAGGAGATTCATTTGGGCTGTTCACCGGAGCATACGACGCCGCTGCAGAACTGCCGGCAATACCGGCATCATAAGCAACTCCGTGCATACCTGCCCCATCCTTATTGGCAGCAACAATGCCCGCTACATGCGTAGCATGATTAAGATTAGCCCAGGTTAAATTGCCATAATTGCCGTTTAAAGCATCATGCACTACGGTATTATTATCCTTACCGGCAAATTCAGGATGGGCAAAATTAACAATACTTACATCCGTCACGCCGACAGTTACGCCCTTGCCGGTGTAACCCTTGGCATAGGCGTCGTCGGCATGGATCAGGTCGAAGACATTCTCTCCTATGGCTTTATACTCTTCCGTTTTAAAGCTGCCGGCATCGGCCGCCATCCCGTACGGCGTACTGTACAGCAGGGACAGCAGCGTCATCAGCAGGGCATATCGTTTCATCGAATTCATGTATAGCAAGTCTCCTATCTCTGTCATGTTGTTATCCTGCGTCTGCAAAGACTGATAAGAAAAGTATATCATGAAGGGATTCCTTTGCCTATATCGTCCCGTAGTTCTGCGCGCAAAAAAGAAGGCTCGCCCCGAAAGACGGCCTTCTTTTTCGTATCTTGCTATGACGTTGTTAATTGCACTTGCTCCAGCCGCAGTTCTTGCAGGTGTTGCAGCCGCCTTCAAAGACTAAGGGCTCGCCGCACTGGGGGCAGAAGATGCTTTCGGCCGTGACTTTTTTATCGGCCTTCGGTTTGACCGGCGCTTTTTTGACCGGCACGTCGCCCTGGGTCACGGCGGCGGACTGGCGCAGGTCTTCCTGCACTTCGTCGTACATGTCGAGAAGGGCGTTGCCGACGGCCATGGGGCAGCAGGAGCCCTTGCTCGTATCGCCCCGCGTAGCCCGGCGGACCGAGTAGGACGGGCAGTTCCCCGTCGAGTTGAGCTGGTCGATGATGGTGTAGATGTCGATGCCGGCGCGGGCGCTGATGGAAATCATGCGGGACAGGCCGATCATGAAGTTGTTGCAGCCGCCTGTGGAGCCCTTGCTCAAATACGTTTCCAGGAGGGCTCCCGTTTCGGGATCGAAGAAGGCCAGGCAGTGCAGGCTGCCGCAGCCCGTGACGAGCTTGCGTTTTTTGCCGATGACGTTGTCGTCGATGCTGACGATTTCGCCCCGTTCGAGGCCTGCGCCGGCGATGGGGGCGGCCTTCTTGTCGACGTGGGTCGTCAGGATGCCGGCCCGCTTGCAGCCGTCGCGGAACAAGGTCAGGCCCTTGCAGCCTTTTTCATAGGCCAGGAGGTAGAGGTTTTCCGTGTCTTCGACGGTGAAGCTGTTGGGCACGTTGACCGTCGAGCTGATGGAGGCGTCGATGTGCCGCTGCCATATGGCCTGCATGGCGACGCGCTGGTGGTAGTCCAGGGTCAGGGCAGTGACGAAGTATTCCGGCAGCTGGGAGTCGTCTTTAATGTTGTGAGCCTTCATGTACCGTTCGACGATAGGCGTGTAGACCTTATAGTAGACGTCCGTGCCGTGGAGGGACTCGGTTTTCCGTTCGTAGAAGTTGGCGTAAATGGGCTCGATGCCGCCGGAAATGCCCAGCATAGTCGACAGGGTGCCCGTCGGGGCGATGGTCAGGAGCTGGGAATTGCGCAGGCCCTTTTCCTTGACCAGGGCCGCCGTCTTTTTCGTCGTGTTAGCCTTAAAGAAGGGCGTTTCCATGATTTCGTCGATGTGGCACATGTCGAAGGCGCCCCGTTCGCCGGCCAGGTTGGCCGAGGCGGCGATGGCCGTATCGGTCATGGCAAAGCCGATTTCATCACACAGTGCGACGGCTTCGTCGCTGCCGTAGGTAATGCCCAGCTTGATGAGCATGTCGCCGAGGCCCATGATGCCCAGGCCGATCTGCCGCCACTGGCGCACGCTGTCCTGCTGCTCCTGCAAGGGATGGAGGGGCAGGCCTTCGTCGAGGACGTCGTTCAAAGCCCGCACGGCGATGGTCACGCAGCGGCGGAATTCGTTGAAATCAAAGAGGGACTTGTCCGAAAAGGGATCGCGGACGAAGTTCGCCAGGTTCAGGCTGCCCAAGAGGCACGAGCCGCCGGCCGGCAAGGGTTCTTCGGCGCAGGGATTGACGCCGGCAAATTTAAATTCCTTCGTATTGGCCAGGAGGTTCCACTGGCAGATGCGGTCCCAAAACAGGGCTCCCGGCTCGGCGTAGTCCCAGTTCGTTTCGGCAACGAGGCGGAAGATGTCGGCGGCGTTGACCATGCTTTCGATGACCTGGCCCGTTTCCTTCCGCGTGTAGTGCAGGCGGAACTGCTGCCGCGCCTTGACGGCTTCCATGAATTCGTCGCTCAGGCGGATGGAAATATTAGCCTTCGTCACCTTGTTCAAATCGGTTTTCAGCTTGATGAATTCCAGGACGTCGGGATGGGCGCAGTCGATGGAAATCATGAGGGCGCCGCGGCGGCCGTTCTGGCCGATGAGCTCCGTCACGAGGGAATAGAGGGTCATAAAGGATATGGAGCCGCTCGTTTCCTTCGCCGCGTTGTTGATGCGCGCGCCTTTGGGGCTGAGGCCGGAAATGTCTATGCCGCAGCCGCCGCCGTAGCTGTACGTGCGGGCCAGCTTTCCGGCGCGGTCGAAGATGCTTTCGATATTGTCTTCCGGCGGCGTCATGACGTAGCAGTTCGACAAGGTGATTTTCTTGCCTTCGTATTCCAATCCGCGGTTGGCCAAAATGCGGCCGCCGAAGAGGAATTTCTGCTCCTTCAGCAGCTGCGCCACGTCTTCGTCATGGCCGCTGACGCGGTCAATCCACTGCTCAAAGGTTTCGCCGTTGTTGCAGTACTTGTTTTTCCAAATATCCATGCCCAGCTGATTCTGTTCGCCCAGCCATTCCTGCTCGTTCATGAAACACCCTCCTATGCATTCTCATATATTATATATGGTATTGTATTATTATTACTTATACTGTATATAGTATTTGCAATGATTCCGTTTCCTATTATAGCAGTCTTGTACGGTCTTCGCAAGGAGATTCTTGCTTGCCCAAAGTCCGTTCATAGGTCTCGGCGGAGGTATATCATGTCGACGAGGCGCACGCCGCCTTCATAGATAGGATGGTCGTAGTGGTCTATGAAAAAATTTCTGACCCGGTGTGATTTCACAAATCCGCAGGCCTCATAAAAGGGTATCGTCAAGGGGCTGTTGCCGGTGCCGACCTGCAGCGTATGAAAGGCGCCCCGATAGCGCCGCCGGATATATTCGACGAAGGCCCGCCCGTATCCGCAGCGCTGCCACGGCGGGGCGACGGCCAGATTTTTAATTTCCAGCACGCCCTCTCCCTCATCGGTCACGACGCAGACGGCGCGGACGCCGCCGTCTTCCATGACGTACAGCTGCCCGCGCTCCAAATAGGCGTCGATAGCCGACTCCTGCTCGTCTGCTATCAGCAGCAGGGGCAGGTATTTCTTTTTGTTATCCATTATTTCTTTGTATTCTATCATGCTGTGGTTTCCGCGCCCTTTCGTTACTGCGTATCCAAGAGAAATTCCGTGACGAGCTGCCGGTATTCCCTTCGGTTTGTAGAAATGCCGACGGCGTGGGGTGAGCCTTCGAAGACATGGACGTATTTCTCTGCACTGGCACAGTTTTCATAGAGGCTCCAGACCGTCTTTACCGGCACGAGGCGGTCCTCCTGCCCGTGGAGGAACAAGACGGGACAGCGTATCGACCGTACGGCGTGGGCCGGCTCGATGTCTGATAAAAACTTGCCCGTGTGATACCACATAGCGCCCTGGAAAAAAGGCATGAGGATATCGTATTCCCAGACGAGGCGGTCGTCTTTCGCCGCCGCCATGAGCTTTTCCCGTCCCAGGGACACGATGTTGCCGTAGGAGCTGTCGGCGACGACGAAGGCCGCGTCCCGTCCGGCGTCGCTGCCGGCGTACAAGAGCGCCATAGCCGCGCCCAGGGATACGCCGTGGAGGCCAACGGTCATCGATGCATCTTTTTCCTTCAGCCACTGTACCCATCGGCCAATGTCGTCGGCTTCCTGGACGCCCCATTTGGTCTGGCCGCCGCTTTCGCCGTGGCCGCGCTGGTCTACGAGGAGGACGTTGTAGCCCAGATTGCGGTACATGCCGACGTAAGGCAGGCACATAGCCCGATTGTGATACAGGCCGTGCAGCAGGATTACCGTATGATGGGAGCCGCCCTGGTCTTCAATATATGTCCCCCGCAAGGGAACGCCGTCACGGCCCGTCGTCTCCGCTTCCTGCCAGTCGAACCGTTCCTCGCCGGCGGCGATTCGCTCTACGTCGCAGGACATGTTTTCAATACCGAATATGACGTCCCACGGCGCAGAAGCAAAGCGCTCGAAGGCCAGATTGCCGATATACAGTCCCGCGCCGAAGGCCAGCACGGCGGCAAAACAGACCAGCGTACAGAGGAATTTAAGTAAACGCCTTATCATAGTCTCCCGTCCTTACAGCTTGCGGTCCCGTCCGCCTTCGACCTTTTCCTGCATCTCGTCTATGGCCGTGCCGCCTTCTGCTTCGACGGCAGCGATGACTGCGCCTTCGACAAAGGGGCAGTCGAGAAGGACGACGCGCTTGTCGTCCAGGGCTTCGACGACCATCTCGGCCGTCATGACGGCGCTACCCATGTCCATGATGACGACGACGCCGTCTTCCGAATACACCGACTCGACGGCGGCGCAGATTTTTTCAAAACTCGTGCCCAGGCCGCCGTCCTCCATGCCGCCGGCTG
>ULTB01010364.1_pt1 | contig 26108 bp, 18 predicted proteins | sample 1957251 | NCBI WGS metagenome assembly ULTB01 (sample SAMEA4835724, study PRJEB28245) | human gut metagenome | biome: gut microbiome; material: fecal sample | place: Denmark | collected 2008
AACCACGGGACTTCTTGATCTAACCACCCGTAACTGGAAACCAGCATTGCTGGATATGGCTGGCCTGCGTGCCGATATTCTTTCTCCTGTCAAAGAAACCGGCACATTGCTGGGCGTGGTAAGTTCACAAGCGGCGGAACTCTGCGGTCTGAAGGCGGGCACACCTGTGGTCGTGGGAGGAGGCGACGTGCAGCTTGGTTGCCTGGGGTTAGGCGTTGTGCGTCCGGCACAAACCGCGGTTCTTGGCGGCACATTCTGGCAGCAAGTTGTAAACTTAGCCGCGCCGGTGACAGACCCAGAAATGAACGTGCGCGTTAATCCCCATGTTATTCCTGGCATGGTACAAGCTGAATCTATAAGCTTTTTTACCGGACTCACCATGCGCTGGTTCCGCGATGCTTTCTGTGCCGAAGAAAAACTGATTGCCGAACGTTTAGGCATCGACACCTATACGCTGCTGGAAGAGATGGCCAGTCGGGTGCCGCCTGGGTCGTGGGGCGTAATGCCGATATTCTCCGACAGAATGCGCTTTAAAACCTGGTATCACGCTGCGCCTTCCTTTATTAACTTGTCCATTGACCCGGATAAATGTAACAAAGCGACATTGTTCCGTGCGCTGGAAGAAAATGCGGCGATTGTATCAGCGTGTAACTTGCAGCAAATTGCTGATTTCTCGAATATTCATCCCACCTCGCTGGTTTTTGCTGGCGGAGGTTCTAAAGGGAAATTATGGAGTCAAATTCTCGCTGATGTCTCGGGATTACCCGTCAATATTCCGGTGGTCAAAGAAGCCAGCGCATTAGGATGTGCCATTGCAGCTGGCGTCGGTGCCGGAATTTTTTCATCAATGGCAGAAACTGGAGAACGCCTGGTTCGCTGGGAACGGACACACACACCAGACCCGGAAAAGCATGAACTTTATCAGGATTCACGCGATAAGTGGCAGGCAGTTTATCAGGATCAGCTGGGGCTGGTTGATCATGGACTGACGACGTCGTTATGGAAAGCGCCTGGGTTATAGTTTCATTGACAGCCACATCATGATGACCGTGGCTGTTAGTTTTTGAGTATAGTTATTCTTATTTCCCTTCTTTTAGAGCTGGCTTGTTAAATGCCAGCTTGCAGATTCATCGCTCCATCACCAGTACTATATTCAAGGGAAAATTGCTATTTTTCTTAAAGCATTAAGCACAACCCTTATTTTATAGCGAATATTCCTAAAGACACTAATGGATGCAAAAGGGGTTTAATAAACTTCGATTTTTAGCAATTAGTGCTATTCTTTGTTAAATATGACGATGGTAATTTTCTTATTGAAAGAAACAGTTTTCTTATTAAGCAACAACAACTCATGGTTCATTTTTAAATAAAATAAGAACTATGCAATTTTTAATCTATCAATTCGAAAGTATTAGCAAATTAGCCAAATTGACACCTTTCCACCTCCAACCAACACTCAATACAGACCTCTGACAATTTAATAAGTTTCATTTTTAATGTCTGACGACTCATCTCTTTCGTGGCTGTATTTTTTGTATATGGAGCGTTTATATGAATAGAATCTATCGCGTGATATGGAATTGCACCCTACAGGTATTTCAGGCCTGCTCGGAATTAACTCGCAGGGTAGGTAAAACATCAACGGTTAATTTGCGTAAATCCTCTGGACTGACAACGAAATTCAGTAGATTGACGCTGGGTGTTTTGCTGGCACTAAGCGGTTCAGCGTCTGGTGCGAGTCTGGAAGTTGATAATGGTCAGATTACCAATATTGATACTGATGTTGCTTATGATGCCTACCTGGTTGGCTGGTATGGCACTGGAGTGCTTAATATTTTGGCTGACGGTAATGCCTCCTTAACCACTATTACTACCAGCGTCATTGGCGCTAATGAGGATTCGGAGGGTACCGTTAATGTTTTGGGTGGCACCTGGCGATTGTATGATAGCGGAAATAATGCAAGGCCTTTAAATGTGGGTCAATCCGGAACGGGGACGCTGAATATTAAACAGAAGGGGCACGTCGATGGAGGCTATTTAAGATTAGGTTCTTCGACAGGAGGCGTCGGGACGGTCAATGTTGAGGGAGAGGACTCTGTTCTGACGACCGAATTATTCGAAATAGGGAGTTACGGTACGGGCTCATTAAATATTACGGATAAGGGTTACGTCACGAGTTCAATCGTCGCCATTTTAGGATATCAAGCGAACAGTAATGGTAAGGTTATCGTTGAAAAGGGTGGCGAGTGGCTAATAAAAAATAATGATTCCTCAATTGAATTTCAAATTGGTAATCAAGGAGCTGGGGAGGCGACTATTCGCGAGGGTGGGCTGATTACGGCTGAAAACACGATTATCGGTGGCAATGCCACCGGTTTCGGAACCCTGAATGTGCAGGATCAAGACTCTGTCATCACGGTACGCAGACTCTATAATGGATATTTCGGCAATGGCACAGTCAATATTTCCAATAATGGACTGATTAATAACAAAGAATATTCATTGGTGGGCGTTCAGGACGGTTCCCACGGTGTCGTCAACGTGACCGATAAAGGGCATTGGAATTTCCTCGGAACGGGCGAAGCTTTCCGCTATATCTATATCGGTGATGCTGGCGATGGTGAACTTAATGTCTCGAGTGAAGGCAAAGTAGATTCGGGAATTATCACTGCGGGGATGAAAGAAACAGGCACAGGCAACATTACTGTTAAGGATAAGAACTCCGTTATCACTAATCTCGGAACTAATCTTGGTTATTATCCCGCTAGGCATGATTAGAGAAGAAAATGACTTTCGCATCTCGGTTGCTGGCGCACAGGAGAAGACAGCACTGCTCAGAATAGGCAATGACTGGTGCATTCCGAAAGGAATAACGCCGACGACGCACATCATTAAATTACCGATTGGCGAAATCAGGCAGCCCAATGCGACGCTCGATCTCAGCCAAAGCGTTGATAATGAGTATTACTGTCTGCTGCTGGCGAAAGAACTTGGGTTGAATGTTCCGGACGCAGAAATCATTAAAGCGGGAAATGTGCGCGCGTTAGCGGTCGAACGTTTTGACAGGCGTTGGAATGCTGAGCGAACGGTTTTACTTCGCTTGCCACAGGAGGATATGTGTCAGACATTCGGTTTACCTTCATCGGTGAAATATGAATCAGATGGAGGCCCAGGCATCGCGCGGATCATGGCTTTTTTGATGGGGTCCAGCGAGGCGCTGAAAGATCGCTATGATTTTATGAAATTCCAGGTCTTCCAGTGGTTGATTGGCGCAACGGACGGTCATGCAAAAAACTTCTCCGTATTTATTCAGGCTGGCGGCAGTTATCGACTCACGCCATTTTACGACATCATTTCAGCATTTCCGGTCCTTGGCGGTACGGGAATACACATCAGCGATCTCAAACTGGCAATGGGGCTTAACGCATCCAAAGGCAAAAAAACGGCAATCGATAAAATTTATCCGCGACATTTTTTGGCGACAGCAAAGGTGCTGAGATTCCCGGAAGTGCAGATGCATGAAATCCTGAGTGACTTTGCCAGAATGATTCCAGCAGCACTGGATAACGTGAAGACTTCATTACCGACAGATTTTCCGGAGAACGTGGTGACGGCAGTTGAAAGCAATGTGTTGAGATTGCATGGACGGTTAAGCCGAGAATACGGTAGTAAGTGAGATATGGGGTTTGGTCATTGTTAATGAGCATGACAATCATGACCGCCAACGACTGGATTCTTCCTTGGTTTATATTAGTGCGCATAATGTGTTGAACATGTTAAATGACTGCACGAAGTGCTGGCATTTAGCCTTCTGCAATGAACTGCCAGACGTTGTCACTTGTTTTCTGGCATAGAAAATCACTGCAACAGCGGAATTACAGATACATCCTGAATGTTCGTTTCTTCTTATTAATAGATAGCATTGTGAAATGCCGGTTGTTTTATGACTATTTTATAGCATCATCAACAGGTTGTAGCAACACAGTTTATGTCGGGATTTCTGTTTTCCCACTGAAGTATGAGCCAGCGCAGGTAATAAACATAAACCTGTACATCACCATCAATCATGTAGCAATTACGCTGAATCTTTTTTGTGAGAGGCCAGAACAACACTGTGCCATAAGGAGTTTCACACAGGATTACTTTCATATTCCCGTCAAGAACAACTTCATAATTAATTTGATTGTTTTTTAATTCATCTTCAGCCTCCATTAATATCTCATCTCGAATTTTATTTATTTCATGATAATGCCCGGAAGGAATCTTCATGGCAACGCGTCGTAATCCAGCTTCCTTGGCATTTTCTTCTGTGCTGATAAATGCCACCGTGTCAGCAGAATAAATCCGGCGATGTGAGTAATCCTTATCGAGCTCATACTCTCCCGGATTATCCTTCCATTTGTTGTAGCCATGCAATTTTGGAAGGTCATTGCAGAAGTTCTGAAAGTTATGCCATCGCTCGCATACAGTGACACCTTTGTAGCCTTTAAAATACTGCTTCCCTTTGGTTGTCATGTAGCACCTTGCCAGCATGTTATGCCAGAGTATGAATGCTCTCGTTCTTTGGTGTGTTCGGGTGTTTTCAATAGTTGAATGACATCCATTACCAATATATCCGACGCCGTAATATTTTGGTGTCATCAGTAACTTTCGTCGTTCTTCCTCCGATGATGGAAAAGCTTCGTCTGATACAGAACCAGTTTTAATATGCGAGCCATAGGCTTCCTTGATGATGCCACTGTCTTTGAATTCCACGACATAATAGCCTCGCCTTGATTTATCATCAGAGCGGCCAAGAATGGCGCATTCTCCATTATGTCGGGTTCTGAATGTTGCACCGGGGAACAATACGTCATGAGTATAATTTTGATGAAAGCAATTATTACGGATACCTTTTTTGTAGCGGGGCATAATATTTCTCCTGCGTGATTTAACTGAAAGGGAAGGGAGTAAAAAGAATCGGGGCGGGTCCTTCTTTTTCGATTCACCTTCAGTCAGGCACTCATGCCGGAGAGATGGATTATATTTATGTAATCACTTCAAAAAATAAAATATAAAATTTTTCAAACAATGAATTGTGACAGATGATGGTACAAACCGTCAGGCGCTCTGTGTGGCATCATTAATACGGCACATACAAATGCGTCAGGTTGCAGCCGGATGCGTTCAGATGGCTGTACAGATGCAATAAACAGGGCGGAACAGGGGGGTTGCCAGTGTGAGAGGGCGCATATGCCTGACAATTGCAGGACTGTTTATTTATACAGTATCTGGTATTTTGCTTACATCGTGACCGCTGACTGCCTGTATGCGGTTTTGGGGTGATTTTGGCCTTAGTCATGGCTTTGCATTGCTACTGACTCTGGCGTTGCGCATGGTGCATTACAGGGAGCGCACTCAGGGTCAGGACTGCGCCGGAATCACCCGATAGGGTGGGTAAATAAAAAAAATAAATATAACCGTTTTACAGATTTAAATATCTGTGCTACCATCGCCAAATCGCCAACCGGGGTTAATTCTTTTATATATGTTCTGTTATTCTCTTATATAGACTTGCTGTTTAATTGTTATTATCGGTTTTCTGTACTTATCTGCATCTGTCTTTGATGTTTCAATATTATCCCAATATTAAGCCCTCCGCAGGAGTGCCATGCGGCTTGAGCTGACAATAATAAGAACAGAAAAATAAGAATCCCCACAGAAGTGAGGACTCATCAGATAGCTATCAGTAATCTACTTTGTCAAAGTCTATCCTGAAATTATCTCCCGCTGTATCCGCATTATGCATTTCCTTGCTGTTTCTTAATGCCCGCAACTCTTTAAGAATTTCCTTTTGAATATCAGCCTGAGTAAATAACACCGTTTTCAGTTCATAGTCCGTAATGCTTCTGACTACCCAGACAATACAGATAACAGTGATGATGATTTTCGCCGTATCGAAACTGATGAAAACATAACTCTGAATTATCGAATACCATATCGGGTTGTCAGTTCCGATTAGATAGAACCATGTTATCACGGTCAGAATTATGTTAATGGTGAGCGTCAACTTTGACAGGTATTTTGTTAAAAATGAAGAATTCATTTCCTTTCTTGCTTTCCTTATTAGTTTTTCACGTCAAGATTAATTATTGTTGATGCATTTTTCGAAGGTGAGGGGAGCCGAATGCCACTCAACCTATTAATGATGGATTCGCAGAATACAATGTCATTATCTTTCTGACTTGCATCAAATGCAGATATGCCACCATAACCGTCTGCGAATATCCTGGCATGACACACCGCATCATTAGCACCATCGATTCCGGAAATGGCTTTTGATAATGCATCCGTAATTATTTTAGTGTCATGCACTAATTCCTTCTTGCTCCGTCCATCCTGAGTGGCGAATGAGTATTCTTTCTTTACAGTTTCATCACAATATAATGCTGCACTTTCAGGTGAGTACATTCTCAGTTCCAGACAGCTTGAGCTTGCACTCGAACCGGCGCTATTCACCCATGTCATTAACATGCTTTCTTTTTTGACTACCCTGACGACGTACACATCCGTAGTATTCGGACCACCCGCTATGGTTGAGCAGATTTTATGAAACTCAATGCCTCTCTTCGTGAGTGATGAGGCAGGATTGAATGTACAATTCTCATTCAGATATCCACCACATTTTGATGGTGCCATTGATATATATTCAGGGCCGAACTTGGCTGGCATTGACGTTCCAAGGGAAACCTCCCAGCCTAATTCTTTTTTCCTTTTCTCCAGCACTGTTGACTTAACGCCCATAACATTGATGCGAGCAAATCCAGTGCGGAGTGACATTCCGGAAGCTGTTTGCGTAACACCGTCAGCCCAAACAATATCTGAGTTTGACTGCCAGTCCCACGACAAGCCGTGACCAGCATCCGGCATTGCTGAATAAACAAAATCACCCAACTCAGAACTGGGCTTTCCCGAAAGAGATTCGGGGGAAATATCTTCAGCGGATATAGCGTAAGGCGGGAGCGTCGCAACCATAACAGATAACAGTATTAATCGTTTCATTTGAATCAGGTCCTAAGAAAAATTATCAGTATGTTCGATAATCCCAGTGAAGGCCGCAAGACATTTCAACCGTTAGGCGAACCAACCAGACTCAGCACATCCATATTCTGCGAGAACAAGGATGCCCACAAATCACTGGGTTCTCCCTTGGTTTATGTTGGTGCGCATAATGTATATTATGTTAAATCATGTCTGAGTGATGCGAAGTGCTTTTCTGGTAGTCGTTATTCGTTCAGGGTTCAAGAACTTAAGCCTCTCCTCTTTCATAATTGGCCTGTGCATGGAATAGCCTTTTCATTCCCTATCCCATACTAAGAGCGCAGTGTCTGTCGTCTGTCGCACAGACACTGCATTCGAAAACACCGGATAGCACGCCCTCTTTCCATCAACACTTCAGGCAGCTTGCGGGAATGAGTCCACTCCGGTATCAGAAATGGCTACGTCTCAATGAAGTCAGGCGAACGATGCTGAATGAACATTACGATGTCACCACAGCAGCCTATGCTGTCGGTTACGAAAGCTTATCCCATTTCAGCCGGGAATATTTGCGGATGTTTGGAGAGTCACCTAAGAGAGATATTACCAGGTTAAGAAAGTCTGTCGGTCAGCTTTAATAAACCCTGCACTTATCTGTTTAGAGCAATTCGGTGTTAGTTACACCAGGCAAACATTAACTATAGCTAATGATTTATAGCCATATAAACCGTTAGTAGCCCTTGACCTTTCCTGACACTTCCCTTGTTCGCAATAATATTCTGTTTAGTCACGGTTTATAAATAACATGCATAATGAAATTGTCATGTTATTTAGCGACATAAAATGTTTTTGCAAATACTCTCTTCAACAAGTGCAGCAATAAACTTGTTGTGATTAGGTGTCCTTGTGATTTAAAGATATTATCGTTCTTCGTGAAATGTAATAACCCTGGAAACTATATTCTCAGGGCAACAACCAATCAAGAATGATTCTTGTTTTATAAGCAATAACAGAATGACTTAATTGTTAACTCTCTTTATTCAGCTACTTAAATATAAATTTTGGAGAATTATGAAACTCAAACATGTTGGTATGATTGTCGTTTCTGTGTTGGCGATGTCGTCTGCTGCGGTAAGCGCAGCCGAGGGTGATGAATCAGTAACGACCACTGTTAATGGCGGTGTTATTCATTTTAAAGGTGAAGTGGTAAATGCCGCTTGTGCGATTGATTCCGAATCAATGAACCAAACGGTTGAGTTGGGTCAGGTTCGTTCTTCTCGCCTGGCTAAAGCGGGTGACCTCAGCTCCGCCGTTGGCTTCAATATCAAGCTGAATGATTGTGATACCAATGTTTCCAGTAATGCAGCTGTTGCATTCCTGGGTACTACTGTCACCAGTAATGACGATACGCTTGCCATAGCACCGTTGCCAACGCAGCTGTCGCACTGGGTGCGACGCGGGTAATTTATCCGGCAAACCAGAAACAGGTTTTATTGCCTGTCACGAATAATGATCCTGCCAGTGTCTATCTCATTCAGTCATGGATAGAAAATGCAGGTGACCAAAAAGACACCCAGTTTGTCATTACCCCACCGCTTTTTTCCATGCAAGGTAAAAAAGAGAATACGCTGCGGATAATCAACGCTACTAATCATCAGTTACCAGGCGACCGTGAAAGCCTGTTCTGGGTGAATGTTAAAGCTATTCCTGCTATGGAAAAAGACCAGAAGAATGAGAATACATTACAGCTGGCAATTATTAGCCGCATAAAAATGTTTTATCGCCCCACGAACCTGGCAATGGCACCTGAAGAAGCGCCTGCAATGCTTCGGTTTCGTCGCAGCGGTAGCAAACTCACGCTTATTAATCCAACGCCCTATTTCATTACCGTAACAAATATGAAAGCAGGAAATAGCAATCTCCCAAACACCATGGTGCCGCCAAAAGGTGAAGTATCGGTGGATATCACGCATGCTGCAACCGGGGATATCAGTTTTCAGACGATCAATGATTACGGTGCATTAACTCCGCGTATTAAGGCAACCATGCAGTAAGCCAGTGACCTAATTAATAATAAACTCAATCGGAATTAATAATGACAGCCATTCGTGCCGCATTTAAGGCATATCGTATGCATCAGGTGTTAATAATGCCTCGCTTTGCACGGCTTACCATTGCCCTTGGCTTAGCAACTGCGGTATTTCCCGTTGACGCAGAGTATTATTTTAATCCACGGTTTTTAAGCAATGATCTTGCTGAATCTGTCGATTTATCCGCCTTTACTAAGGGACGCGAGGCACCACCTGGTACATATCGGGTCGACATTTATTTGAACGACGAATTTATGACTAGTCGGGATATTACTTTTATTGCAGATGATAATAACGCAGATCTCATCCCATGCCTGAGTACAGATCTTCTTGTCAGTCTTGGCATAAAAAAATCTGCGTTATTGGACAATAAGGAACATTCGGCAGAAAAACATGTGCCGGACAACAGCGAATGCACACCACTTCAGGATCGTTTGGCTGACGCATCAACTGAGTTTGATGTTGGTCAGCAACATTTGTCACTCTCCGTTCCGCAAATTTATGTTGGCAGAATGGCTCGCGGCTATGTTTCTCCTGATCTGTGGGAAGAAGGAATAAATGCAGGGCTTCTAAACTATAGTTTTAATGGTAATTCTATTAATAATCGTAGTAACCATAATGCAGGAAAATCCAACTATGCATATTTGAATTTACAGAGTGGCATCAACATTGGTAGTTGGCGACTGCGCGATAACTCAACGTGGAGTTATAACAGTGGGAGTAGCAATTCATCTGACAGCAATAAATGGCAGCATATCAATACGTCGGCTGAACGTGACATTATTCCGTTACGCTCACGGTTAACGGTAGGTGATAGTTATACCGATGGCGATATTTTTGATAGTGTGAACTTTCGTGGCCTCAAAAATGAAGGTACTGCCGAAAATATTCAGATAGAGCTGAGGGATGACCAGGATGCTGCGTTAAAAAATGGCGATAGCAAAACGGTTATTGTTGATGAGATCACTCGTAATGCACAGTTTCCACTTAAGGCAAGAGCTATCACGGTGAATGGAAACGCAAGCCAGGGAACGATCGAGGCGCTAATCAATGTGATCTACACCTGGCAATAACGTCGATTCGATTTTCTTAGCCTTCTTTTTAAATCAATTTTTTAACCTTAGGATATATCATGGGTAAAACAATCAGTATAAAGGACCTGTTCGGTATTTATCTTCTATTAATGGCAGGCAAAGTTTTTGCCTTCAGTTGTAATGTCGATGGCGGGTCAAGTATTGGAGCTGGTACAACCTCTGTTTATGTTAATCTCGACCCTGTAATACAGCCGGGCCAGAATCTGGTTGTAGACTTGTCTCAGCATATAAGTTGCTGGAATGATTACGGCGGCTGGTACGACACTGATCATATAAACCTGGTACAAGGCTCAGCTTTCGCAGGCTCTCTACAGTCATATAAAGGATCGCTGTACTGGAATAATGTGACCTACCCCTTCCCGTTGACGACAAATACTAACGTATTGGATATTGGTGATAAGACACCGATGCCATTACCGTTAAAACTCTATATTACCCCAGTCGGGGCGGCCGGTGGAGTTGTCATAAAAGCCGGGGAAGTTATTGCCCGTATTCATATGTATAAAATTGCCACGTTAGGAAGCGGAAATCCGCGTAATTTTACGTGGAATATTATTTCAAATAACAGTGTTGTTATGCCAACAGGCGGCTGCACTGTTGATAGTCGTAATGTCACCGTGAATCTCCCGGACTTTCCTGGAAGCGCAGAAATCCCCCTTGACGTATATTGCTCAAGTGAACAAAAGCTCTCATTTTATCTTTCGGGTGCCACCACTGACAGTGCCCGACAAGTGTTTGCTAACACAGCACCAGATGCAACAAAAGCATCGGGAGTGGGTGTCTCTCTGATGCGTAATGGAAAAATACTGGCTACGGGAGAAAATGTCTCCCTGGGGACAGTAAATAAAAGCAAAGTACCTCTGGGTTTAAGCGCAACCTATGGACAAACAGGGAACAAAGTTTCAGCCGGAACCGTCCAGTCAGTCATTGGTGTCACTTTTATCTATGAATAATTGTGATTTTGACCTTAGTCTATGCGCTCCATTCACGAAAATTGCGCGGATAATTATTTTGTGAAAGCTATTATCCTACACCTGTAAGAAAATCCGCGCACAATTGAAGCCAGAGTCTTATTTTTTATATTAAAAAATATGTTAATTTAAACACTATGAGAGATGATGCTTACCTTATCGTATTTAATCTATTGTTTAACGATAATAGATTAAAAATAGAAAGAGAGTAGTCCCCTACTCTTATATATCCATGTTGGCGATAATCCCTTTGTATGTACTGTGCATCATCGCTATTACAAATCCTAATAATTCATTTCCACACAGGATAAGTAGATGAAGAAAAAAATTGAATCCTACCAGGGTGCTGCCGGTGGTTGGGGTGCTGTTAAATCCGTAGCGAATGCAGTACGTAAGCAGATGGATATACGCCAGGATGTTATTGCCATGTTTGACATGAATAAGCCAGAGGGCTTTGACTGTCCGGGTTGTGCATGGCCAGATCCTAAGCACAGTGCGTCATTCGACATTTGTGAAAACGGCGCAAAAGCAATCGCCTGGGAAGTCACGGATAAGCAGGTAAACGCCTCTTTCTTTGCTGAGAATACGGTTCAATCATTACTTACCTGGGGAGACCACGAGCTTGAGGCTGCGGGGCGACTCACTCAGCCTTTGAAATATGATGCCGTCAGCGACTGTTACAAGCCATTAAGCTGGCAACAAGCTTTCGATGAAATTGGCGCACGCCTTCAAAGCTATAGTGATCCCAATCAGGTTGAATTCTATACTTCGGGCCGCACTTCCAATGAAGCTGCCTTTCTTTATCAGCTTTTTGCCCGTGAATACGGGAGCAATAACTTTCCCGACTGCTCCAACATGTGCCATGAACCGACAAGCGTGGGTTTGGCAGCGAGTATCGGTGTAGGTAAAGGGACCGTGTTGCTGGAAGACTTTGAGAAGTGCGATTTAGTCATTTGCATTGGGCATAACCCTGGTACAAACCACCCTCGCATGCTGACTTCGTTGCGCGCTTTAGTGAAACGGGGAGCGAAAATGATCGCCATCAATCCTCTACAGGAACGTGGCCTGGAGCGATTTACTGCACCGCAAAACCCGTTTGAAATGCTGACGAACTCTGAGACTCAGTTGGCCAGTGCCTACTATAACGTGCGCATTGGTGGTGATATGGCGTTGCTCAAGGGGATGATGCGCCTGTTAATTGAGCGCGATGATGCTGCAAGCGCCGCAGGTCGGCCCTCATTGCTGGATGACGAATTTATTCAAACGCATACCGTCGGCTTTGACGAGCTACGCCGTGACGTTCTCAATTCCGAGTGGAAAGATATCGAACGTATTTCTGGATTAAGTCAGACTCAAATCGCCGAACTGGCTGATGCATATGCCGCTGCCGAACGAACCATTATCTGTTACGGAATGGGGATCACTCAGCACGAACATGGTACCCAGAATGTACAGCAACTGGTCAATCTGCTGTTGATGAAAGGTAACATTGGCAAGCCTGGTGCGGGTATCTGCCCACTACGTGGCCACTCTAATGTACAGGGCGACCGAACCGTCGGTATCACCGAGAAACCGTCTGCAGAGTTTCTGGCTCGCCTGGGTGAGCGCTATGGCTTCACACCACCTCAAGCACCTGGACATGCTGCAATTGCCAGCATGCAAGCAATATGTACAGGGCAGGCTCGAGCATTGATCTGCATGGGGGGCAACTTTGCACTGGCAATGCCAGATCGGGAAGCGAGCGCTGTACCGTTAACGCAATTAGATTTGGCGGTACACGTAGCCACTAAGCTTAACCGCTCTCATCTGTTGACCGCACGGCATAGCTATATTCTGCCGGTCCTGGGACGTAGCGAGATTGACATGCAAAAAAACGGTGCGCAGGCGGTAACCGTTGAGGATTCAATGTCGATGATTCATGCCTCGCGTGGCGTGTTAAAACCCGCCGGTGTAATGCTGAAATCAGAGTGTGCAGTGGTCGCGGGAATCGCGCAGGCAGCACTACCCCAGAGCGTGGTAGCCTGGGAGTATCTGGTGGAAGATTATGATCGCATTCGCAATGACATTGAAGCTGTGCTGCCAGAGTTCGCCGACTATAACCAGCGCATCCGTCATCCCGGTGGTTTTCACCTGATAAATGCAGCTGCTGAAAGGCGCTGGATGACGCCGTCAGGTAAGGCTAATTTCATTACCAGCAAAGGGCTGTTAGAAGATCCCTCTTCAGCGTTTAACAGTAAGCTGGTCATGGCGACAGTACGCAGCCACGATCAGTACAACACGACGATTTATGGTATGGATGATCGCTATCGAGGGGTATTCGGTCAACGAGATGTGGTCTTTATGAGTGCTAAACAAGCTAAAATTTGCCGTGTAAAAAACGGCGAAAGAGTTAATCTTATTGCGCTTACGCCAGACGGTAAGCGCAGCTCACGCCGCATGGATAGATTAAAAGTGGTCATTTACCCTATGGCTGACCGCTCACTGGTGACCTATTTTCCAGAATCGAATCACATGCTAACACTTGATAACCACGATCCATTAAGTGGCATTCCTGGCTATAAAAGTATTCCGGTTGAATTAGAACCATCAAATTAATGCCTCTTCTCATTTCTTCTGCTGTCATCCGCACAGCAGAAGAATTCCTCATTGACTATTATTTCGCAATTTGCTCACATGGATTAAATTAAACTACATACTATAAGATATAAACTTCTGCCTACAGCTGTAAGAAACTCCGCTCAGTACTGAAGCACCAGTCCTATTTCCTCTTTTCTCCAGCCTGTTATATTAAGCATACTGATTAACGATTTTTAACGTTATCCGCTAAATAAACATATTTGAAATGCATGCGACCACAGTGAAAAACAAAATCACGCAAAGAGACAACTATAAAGAAATCATGTCTGCAATTGTGGTTGTCTTATTACTGACACTTACGTTGATAGCCATTTTTTCGGCAATTGATCAGCTGAGTATTTCAGAAATGGGTCGCATTGCAAGAGATCTTACACATTTCATTATCAATAGTTTGCAAGGCTGAAAACAAAGAGCAAATTATAAATATGAAATGTTAAAAAAGTATCGATAAAAACTTTATTGTTTTAAGGAGATAAAATGTCGCTCGTTTGTTCTGTTATATTTATTCATCATGCCTTCAACGCTAACATTTTAGATAAAGATTACGCCTTCTCTGACGGCGAGATCCTGATGGTAGATAACGCTGTTCGTACGCATTTTGAACCTTATGAGCGGCATTTTAAAGAAATCGGATTTAATGAAAATACCATTAAAAAATATCTACAATGCACTAACATCCAGACAGTGACGGTGCCTGTTCCTGCGAAGTTTTTACGTGCTTCAAATGTACCGACTGGATTGCTTAATGAAATGATTGCTTATCTCAACTCGGAAGAACGCAATCATCATAATTTTTCAGAACTTTTGCTTTTTTCTTGCCTGTCTATATTTGCCGCATGCAAAGGTTTCATTACACTATTAACTAACGGTGTGCTATCCGTTTCCGGGAAAGTGAGAAATATTGTCAACATGAAGCTGGCGCACCCATGGAAGCTGAAAGATATTTGTGACTGCCTGTACATCAGTGAAAGCCTGTTGAAGAAAAAACTAAAGCAAGAGCAAACGACATTCTCACAGATTCTATTAGATGCCAGAATGCAGCACGCAAAAAATTTGATACGCGTAGAAGGTTCAGTCAATAAAATTGCCGAACAATGTGGTTATGCCAGTACATCTTATTTTATTTATGCGTTCCGCAAACATTTCGGCAACAGTCCGAAGAGAGTTTCTAAGGAGTATCGTTGTCAAAGGCACACGGGTATGAACACGGGCAACACGATGAATGCTTTAGCTATTTGATTATTTGCTAACGAGTAGTCAACCACACACGCTACGTAAGAATTAAATGGGGCAGCCATTCCCTGCCCCGCGTTGTTTTTAGGCGATATATTTATTGAAATAAATAAGTGACATTCATCACATATTTATGCATTTGCATAACCTATTGCATGATTATTTATGATCTCAATTCGGTATTTTGTCAGTAAAATACAATAATTTATTAAATATCAATATATTAGTTGTTTATCGGCGAGAAATTACTTAGTAGAACAGAAAGTAATGTCAACGCTTTATGGACTGTTATTTCCATTTTTCTAGCTAAATCTGCTATCTATTTATGTGACTAACTTCACTTACATCCACTTATTTCTCTTCGTAAAATTACTTTGGAATTAAGTACAATAAGAAGAGGAACATTTATGAAGTCTGCATTAAAGAAAAGTGTCGTAAGTACCTCGATATCTTTGATACTGGCATCTGGTATGGCTGCATTTGCTGCTCATGCGGCAGATGATGTAAAGCTGAAAGCAACCAAAACAAACGTTGCTTTCTCAGACTTTACGCCGACAGAATACAGTACCAAAGGAAAGCCAAATATTATCGTACTGACCATGGATGATCTTGGTTATGGACAACTTCCTTTTGATAAGGGATCTTTTGACCCAAAAACAATGGAAAATCGTGAAGTTGTCGATACCTACAAAATAGGGATAGATAAAGCCATTGAAGCTGCACAAAAATCAACGCCGACGCTCCTTTCATTAATGGATGAAGGCGTACGTTTTACTAACGGCTATGTGGCACACGGTGTTTCCGGCCCCTCCCGCGCCGCAATAATGACCGGTCGAGCTCCCGCCCGCTTTGGTGTCTATTCCAATACCGATGCTCAGGATGGTATTCCGCTAACAGAAACTTTCTTGCCTGAATTATTCCAGAATCATGGTTATTACACTGCAGCAGTAGGTAAATGGCACTTGTCAAAAATCAGTAATGTGCCGGTACCGGAAGATAAACAAACACGTGACTATCATGACAACTTCACCACATTTTCTGCGGAAGAATGGCAACCGCAAAACCGTGGCTTTGATTACTTTATGGGATTCCACGCTGCAGGAACGGCATATTACAACTCCCCTTCACTGTTCAAAAATCGTGAACGTGTCCCCGCAAAAGGCTATATCAGCGATCAGTTAACCGATGAGGCAATTGGCGTTGTTGATCGTGCCAAAACACTTGACCAGCCTTTTATGCTTTACCTGGCTTATAATGCTCCGCACCTGCCAAATGATAATCCTGCACCGGATCAATATCAGAAGCAATTTAATACCGGTAGTCAAACGGCAGATAACTACTACGCTTCCGTTTATTCTGTTGATCAGGGTGTAAAACGCATTCTCGAACAACTGAAGAAAAACGGACAGTATGACAATACAATTATTCTCTTTACCTCCGATAATGGTGCGGTTATCGATGGTCCTCTGCCGCTGAACGGGGCGCAAAAAGGCTATAAGAGTCAGACCTATCCTGGCGGTACTCACACCCCAATGTTTATGTGGTGGAAAGGAAAACTTCAACCCGGTAATTATGACAAGCTGATTTCCGCAATGGATTTCTACCCGACAGCTCTTGATGCAGCCGATATCAGCATTCCAAAAGACCTTAAGCTGGATGGCGTTTCCTTGCTGCCCTGGTTGCAAGATAAGAAACAAGGCGAGCCACATAAAAATCTGACCTGGATAACCTCTTATTCTCACTGGTTTGATGAGGAAAATATTCCATTCTGGGATAATTACCACAAATTTGTCCGTCATCAGTCAGACGATTACCCGCATAACCCCAACACTGAGGACTTAAGCCAATTCTCTTATACGGTGAGAAATAACGATTATTCGCTTGTCTATACAGTAGAAAACAATCAGTTAGGTCTATACAAACTGACGGATCTACAGCAAAAAGATAACCTTGCCGCCGCCAATCCGCAGGTCGTTAAAGAGATGCAAGGCGTGGTAAGAGAGTTTATCGACAGCAGCCAGCCACCGCTTAGCGAGGTAAATCAGGAGAAGTTTAACAATATCAAGAAAGCACTAAGCGAAGCGAAATAACTAAACCTTCATGCGGCGGAATTTTCCGCCGCCTTATTGAGCGAGATAGCGATGCACGTTACAGCCAAGCCCTCCAGTTTTCAATGTAATCTCAAATGTGATTACTGTTTTTACCTTGAAAAAGAGTCGCAGTTTACTCATGAAAAATGGATGGATGACAGCACTCTGAAAGAGTTCATCAAACAATATATCGCAGCGTCTGGCAATCAGGTCTATTTTACCTGGCAAGGCGGTGAACCCACTCTGGCTGGCCTGGATTTTTTCCGTAAAGTTATTCACTATCAACAACGCTATGCAGGCCAAAAACGTATTTTTAATGCATTACAAACGAATGGCATTTTATTGAATAATGAATGGTGTGCCTTTCTCAAAGAACATGAATTTCTGGTTGGTATCTCGATCGATGGCCCCCAGGAGCTACATGACCGTTACAGACGCAGTAATTCAGGTAACGGTACTTTTGCAAAAGTGATAGCAGCCATCGAGCGTCTGAAATCATATCAAGTAGAGTTTAATACGTTAACCGTCATTAATAACGTTAATGTCCATTACCCTCTTGAGGTTTATCATTTTTTAAAATCTATCGGCAGTAAACATATGCAATTTATCGAATTGCTAGAAACCGGGACGCCGAATATTGATTTCAGTGGTCATAGTGAGAACACATTCCGTATCATTGATTTTTCTGTGCCTCCCACGGCTTATGGCAAGTTTATGTCAACCATTTTTATGCAATGGGTTAAAAACGATGTGGGTGAAATTTTCATCCGTCAGTTTGAAAGCTTTGTCAGCCGTTTTTTGGGGAATGGGCATACCAGTTGTATTTTCCAGGAGTCCTGCAAGGATAATCTGGTTGTTGAAAGTAATGGAGACATTTACGAATGCGACCATTTTGTCTATCCACAGTACAAAATTGGAAACATTAATAAATCTGAACTCAAAACGATGAACAGTGTACAACTGACAGCGCAAAAAAAACGGATTTCAGCGAAATGTCTGAAATGTGCATATAAACCTATCTGCAATGGCGGTTGTCCTAAGCATCGTATTACTAAAGTAAACAATGAGACTGTTTCTTATTTTTGCGAAGGTTATAAAATCCTTTTTTCAACCATGGTACCTTATATGAACGCCATGGTGGAGTTAGCTAAGAACAGAGTACCGCTTTACCACATTATGGATGTTGCAAAACAAATGGAGAATAATTAATAACGCTCTCTTTTAGCTCCATTCTTAGCCTCCTTCTTATGACCTTAACAAGGCACCCGACATAAATTCCTGTCGGGTGTTTCGTCATCATCATCTTCCCTTGCGAAAATCCTGGCTTACGTGGTATGCGTCAGGGCATTAGCAATACCCTTGATTATCAATAGCATAACCATAACCACTGAAAATTAAAAATTTCTATATATTTCATATTGTTAAATGATACTTAAATAAATTTCATCAGTAAATCATTGCCATAGATAATCATTGGATGGCACAATCAATTTTCGCTAATGATAACCATTCCCATTACGTTTTGTATGTTGATAGCAAAGTATCTCTGTCTGCTGAAGCCCTTTTGGCTGCGTAAGAATAATAAAACTTCAGTGTTGTTAATCATTATTATCCTCGCCATGATCCTTGGCGTGGTTAAAATTCAGGTCTGGTTAAACGACTGGAATAATGATTTTTTCAATGCGCTAAGCCAGAAAGAAACCGATAAGCTTTGGCAGCTTGTCCTTTGGTTCCCTGCCCTGCTGGGGATCTTTGTATTAATATCCGTAAACAAAACATAGTTAATTAAACTGCTGACTATTCGCTGGCGCGAATGGTTAACAGATTACTACCTTAATCGGTGGTTTGCAGATAAAAACTACTACTTCACGCAGATCTACGGCGAGCATAAAAATACAGATAACCCTGACCAACGTATCGCTGAAGACATTCTCTTACTGATCAGCAAAACGCTCAGTCTTTCATTTGGCTTCATCCAGTCACTTAGCATGCTGATCACCTTTACCGTTATTCTTTGGCAAAGCGCGGGTACGCTCTCATTCACTATTGGTGGAACAGAATGGAATATCCAGGGGTATATGGTCTATACCGTCGTGCTCATTGTGATCGGTGGAACTTTATTTACCCATAAGGTGGGTAAACGTATTCGTCCGCTTAATGTGGAAAAACAACGTAGCGAAGCGACATTTCGAACTAATCTTGTGCAGCATAATAAACAGGCAGAACTGATTGCGCTAAGCAATGCTGAGTCTCTACAACGCCAGGAGTTGAGCGACAATTTTCATACCATTAAAGAGAACTGGCATCGTTTAATGAATCGTCAGCGGTGGCTTGATTACTGGCAAAATATTTATTCGCGCTCGCTTAGCGTTCTTCCCTACTTTCTGTTATTGCCGCAGTTTATTAGCGGGCAGATCAATCTGGGCGGACTGATGAAATCGCGCCAGGCATTTATGCTGGTATCGAACAATTTAAGCTGGTTTATTTATAAATATGACGAACTTGCTGAACTGGCTGCGGTTATCGATCGCTTGTATGAGTTCCATCAACTCACTGAACAGCGCCCTACGAATAAGCCTAAAAATTGCCAACATGCGGTACAAGTGGCTGACGCGAGTATTCGTACTCCTGATAATAAGATCATATTAGAGAACCTAAACTTTCATGTTTCGCCAGGCAAATGGCTATTACTGAAAGGTTACTCTGGTGCGGGAAAAACCACACTGCTTAAAACATTATCCCACTGCTGGCCGTGGTTTAAAGGTGATATTTCTTCTCCTGCTGACAGTTGGTATGTGTCACAAACACCGTTAATTAAAACCGGCTTACTGAAAGAGATTATTTGTAAAGCACTTCCTCTGCCCGTAGACGATAAATCGTTGAGCGAAATACTGCATCAGGTTGGTCTGGGGAAATTGGCTGCGCGTATTCATGACCACGATCGCTGGGGAGATATTCTTTCCAGCGGCGAAAAACAACGTATCGCCCTGGCACGATTAATTTTACGACGTCCGAAATGGATATTTCTTGACGAAACTACCTCTCATCTTGAGGAACAAGAGGCTATCCGCTTACTGCGTTTAGTGCGTGAAAAACTACCCACAAGCGGCGTCATTATGGTTACACATCAACCCGGTGTCTGGAACCTGGCCGATGATATTTGTGACATTAGCGCGGTTTTATAAAAACAATAAAAGCCCTGCTGTACGGAGATATAAATAAATGAAGCGAGTTCTTATTCCTGGCGTCATTTTATGTGGCGCTGATGTGGCGCAGGCCGTCGATGACAAAAACATGTACATGCATTTTTTTGAAGAGATGACGGTCTATGCTCCTGTCCCTGTACCCGTAAACGGCAACACGCATTACACCAGTGAAAGCATCGAGCGTTTACCGACCGGGAATGGCAATATCAGCGATCTGCTGAGAACCAACCCTGCGGTACGCATGGATTCAACGCAAAGTACCTCGTTGAACCAGGGAGATATTCGCCCGGAGAAAATCTCTATTCACGGTGCGTCGCCCTACCAGAATGCCTATTTGATTGATGGTATTAGTGCCACTAATAACCTGAACCCAGCGAATGAGTCCGATGCCAGTAGTGCAACCAATATTAGCGGGATGTCACAGGGGTATTATCTTGATGTCAGCTTACTGGACTATGTGACGCTTTATGACAGTTTTGTGCCGGTTGAATTCGGTCGTTTCAATGGCGGGGTAATTGATGCAAAGATCAAACGCTTCAACGCTGATGATAGCAGCGTGAAACTGGGTTATCGCACTACGCGTTCGGACTGGTTAACATCGCATATCGATGAGAATAACAAGAGCGCATTTAATCAAGGTTCTTCAGGAAGTACTTATTACTCTCCAGATTTTAAAAAGAACTTTTATACCTTGTCGTTTAATCAGGAACTCGCTGATAACTTTGGCGTTACCGCCGGTTTATCGCGCCGCCAGTCTGATATCACCCGTGCGGATTATGTTTCGAATGACGGCATTGTCGCCGGTCGGGCACAGTATAAAAACGTTATCGATACTGCATTGAGCAAATTTACCTGGTTTGCCAGCGACCGCTTTACCCACGATTTAACCTTAAAATATACCGGCTCCAGCCGTGATTATAATACCAGCACCTTCCCGCAGTCTGATCGCGAAATGGGTAATAAATCCTATGGTCTGGCATGGGATATGGATACGCAGCTCGCATGGGCCAAACTACGTACCACCGTTGGTTGGGATCATATTAGTGATTATACCCGTCACGATCATGACATCTGGTACACCGAACTTTCATGTACATATGGTGATATTACAGGGCGTTGCACCCGTGGCGGATTAGGACACATTTCCCAGGCTGTAGATAATTACACCTTCAAAACACGCCTGGACTGGCAAAAATTCGCCGTGGGTAATGTTTCGCATCAAACCTACTTCGGCGCGGAATACATCTATTCCGATGCATGGACTGAACGCCATAACCAGTCTGAATCCTATGTGATTAATGCTGCCGGAAAGAAAACTAACCATACCATTTACCATAAAGGTAAAGGCAGCCTGGGAATTGACAACTACACACTGTATATGGCGGATCGCATTAGCTGGCGTAATGTGTCATTAATGCCCGGCGTGCGGTATGACTATGACAACTATCTGTCAAACCACAATATCTCCCCGCGCTTTATGACGGAATGGGATATTTTTGCTGATCAAACCTCAATGATTACCGCAGGTTATAACCGTTACTATGGTGGGAATATTCTTGATATGGGATTACGTGATATCCGCAATAGCTGGACGGAATCGGTATCAGGCAATAAAACCCTGACGCGTTATCAGGATTTGAAAACGCCTTATAACGATGAACTGGCAATGGGATTGCAGCAAAAAATCGGTAAGAACGTTATTGCGCGCGCAAACTATGTTTACCGTGAAGCGCATGATCAAATCAGCAAAAGCAGTCGTACCGACAGCGCGACTAAAACCACCATTACTGAATATAACAACGATGGCAAAACCAAAACGCATTCGTTCAACCTCAGTTTTGAGCTGGCCGAACCCCTGCATATCCGCCAGGTAGATATTAACCCACAAATTGTCTTTAGCTATATCAAGAGCAAGGGCAACTTGTCGTTAAACAATGGTTATGAGGAGAGCAATACCGGTGATAACCAGGTGGTTTATAACGGTAATCTGGTCTCTTACGATAGCGTTCCAGTGGCAGATTTTAATAACCCATTAAAGATCTCCTTAAACATGGATTTCACGCATCAACCGAGCGGGTTAGTGTGGGCGAATACGCTGGCCTGGCAAGAAGCGCGTAAAGCTCGCATTATCCTGGGTAAGGCGAATGCGCAATACATCAGCGAATATTCAGATTACAAGCAGTATGTTGACGAAAAACTGGATAGCAGCCTGACCTGGGACACCCGCTTGTCCTGGACGCCACAATTTCTGCAACAACAAAACCTGACGATCAGTGCCGATATTCTCAATGTACTGGATAGCAAAACCGCTGTTGATACAACGAATACCGGTGTGGCGACCTACGCCAGTGGCCGTACTTTCTGGCTTGATGTCAGCATGAAATTTTAATAGTTCGGATTTTACTTAACCGGGTAAATTCGCCCGGTTTTCGCATGGAGATAATTATGAGAAACCTCTGTTTCTTACTGACATTAGTGGCAACTCTGTTGCTCCCAGGGCGGCTGATTGCCGCCTTACCGCAGGATGAAAAGTTAATTACCGGGCAACTGGACAATGGCTTGCGATATATGATTTATCCGCATGCTCATCCAAAGGATCAGGTAAATTTATGGCTGCAAATTCATACCGGTTCATTGCAGGAAGAAGACAATGAGCGCGGCGTGGCTCATTTTGTAGAACATATGATGTTTAACGGCACAAAAACATGGCCGGGTAATAAAGTCATCGAAACATTTGAGTCAATGGGCCTGCGTTTTGGTCGCGATGTTAATGCCTATACCAGCTATGACGAAACGGTGTATCAGGTGAGTTTGCCGACTACGCAGAAACAAAATCTGCAACAAGTGATGGCAATCTTCAGTGAATGGAGTAATGCCGCAAGCTTTGAAAAACTCGAAGTAGACGCTGAACGCGGCGTAATTACTGAGGAATGGCGTGCCCATCAGGATGCGAAATGGCGCACCTCTCAGGCGCGCCGCCCTTTCCTGCTGGCTAATACCCGTAATTTAGACCGTGAACCTATCGGCCTGATGGATACTGTCGCCACGGTCACACCGGCACAATTGCGCCAATTTTATCAACGCTGGTATCAACCAAATAATATGACCTTTATCGTGGTTGGCGATATCGACAGTAAAGAAGCGCTGGCGCTGATAAAGGATAATTTAAGTAAGCTTCCGGCTAACAAAGCAGCTGAAAATCGCGTCTGGCCGACAAAAGCCGAAAATCACCTGCGCTTTAATATCATTAATGATAAAGAAAACCGGGTGAACGGCATCGCACTCTATTATCGCCTGCCAATGGTGCAAGTGAGCGATGAGCAAAGCTTTATCGAACAAGCTGAATGGAGCATGTTAGTTCAGCTGTTCAATCAACGTCTGCAGGAACGCATACAATCGGGCGAGTTGAAGACTATTTCTGGCGGTACTGCGCGCAGCGTTAAAATTGCACCCGATTATCAGTCGCTGTTTTTCCGTGTAAATGCACGAGGCGATAATATGCAGGATGCTGCGAATGCATTAATGGCAGAGTTGGCAACCATTGATCAGCATGTTTTTTCTGCTGAAGAACTCGATGATGTCAAATCTACCCGCCTCACCTGGCTGAAAAATGCGGTTGATCAGCAAGCTGAACGTGATTTACGTATGCTGACCAGTCGCCTGGCATCCAGCTCATTAAATAATACGCCGTTCTTGTCGCCGGAAGAGACATATCAACTTTCGAAACGTCTGTGGCAGCAAATTACCGTGCAAAGTCTGGCGGAAAAATGGCAGCAGTTAAGAAAGAACCAGGACGCATTTTGGGAGCAAATGGTAAACAATGAGCTTGCCGCCAAAAAAGCATTGTCTCCTGCGGCTATCCTGGCGCTGGAAAAAGAGTACGCCAACAAAAAGCTGGCGGCTTACATCTTCCCAGGCAGAAATTTATCGTTAACAGTAGACGCTGACCCACAGGCGGAAATTAGCAGCAAAGAAACGCTGGCTGAGAATCTGACATCATTAACACTTTCCAATGGTGCAAGGGTTATTCTGGCAAAATCCGCGGGTGAAGAGCAAAAGCTACAAATTATTGCCGTATCGAATAAAGGCGATTTAAGTTTCCCTGCGCAGCAAAAATCACTTATCGCGCTGGCAAATAAAGCAGTTAGCGGAAGCGGCGTTGGCGAACTCTCCTCTTCCAGCCTGAAACGCTGGAGTGCGGAAAACTCGGTAACCATGAGCAGTAAAGTCAGTGGCATGAATACGTTGCTCTCCGTTAGCGCGCGGACTAATAACCCTGAACCTGGTTTCCAGTTGATTAACCAGCGAATCACCCACAGCACGATTAACGACAATATTTGGGCATCGCTACAAAATGCTCAAATTCAGGCGTTGAAAACGCTCGACCAGCGTCCAGCGGAGAAATTCGCCCAGCAGATGTATGAGACGCGCTATGCTGATGACCGCACGAAATTACTGCAAGAAAATCAGATTGCACAGTTTACTGCCGCAGATGCGCTGGCTGCCGATCGCCAGTTGTTTTCATCTCCAGCGGATATCACGTTTGTCATTGTCGGTAATGTCGCAGAAGACAAACTCGTGGCGTTAATTACGCGTTACTTAGGATCAATCAAACACTCTGATTCGCCATTAGCCGCAGGTAAACCATTAACTCGCGCGACGGACAACGCATCGGTTACTGTAAAAGAACAAAATGAACCTGTGGCACAGGTTTCACAGTGGAAGCGTTATGATTCCCGGACACCTGTTAATCTGGCGACGCGTATGGCGCTCGATGCTTTTAACGTCGCACTGGCAAAAGATCTACGCGTTAATATTCGTGAACAGGCATCTGGGGCATACAGCGTTTCTTCTCGCCTCTCGGTTGATCCTCAGGCTAAAGATATCAGTCATTTGCTGGCTTTTACTTGTCAACCAGAACGACATGATGAACTGTTAACGTTAGCGAATGAAGTGATGGTTAAGCGTCTGGCTAAAGGGATCAGTGAGCAAGAACTGAACGAATACCAGCAAAACGTTCAGCGCAGCCTCGATATCCAACAGCGTAGCGTTCAACAATTAGCGAACACTATTGTAAATAGTCTTATTCAATATGACGATCCTGCAGCATGGACTGAGCAGGAGCACTTGTTGAAACAAATGACGGTAGAGAATGTTAACACTGCCGTTAAACAATATCTTTCTCATCCGGTAAATACTTATACTGGAGTATTATTGCCAAAATAATAACAGCCCCGTCAACACATCGTTGGCGGGGATTTTAGCAATATTCGCTATTTTTATGTAATAATTTTATAAATGCGTTCAAAATAATAACCAAGTACTAATAGTGATATTTTAAGGTCTGATTTTTACGTGATAATTCAGGAGGCACAGAAAGCGCATAAAAATAACAACATAAAACACCTTGCTACCACCCAACAACTCTCTATTACATTGTTTTTTAATGAAAAAATATTATTCCAACAATATCTCGCGATAAATAACATTAGGATTTTGTTATTTAAACCAGAGTCCTTTGCACTTGCTTACTTTATCGATAAATCCTACTTTTTTAATGCGATCCAATCATTTTAAGGAGTTTAAAATGGATAAGAAGCAAGTAACGGATTTAAGGTCGGAACTACTCGATTCACGTTTTGGTGCGAAGTCTATTTCCACTATCGCAGAATCAAAACGTTTTCCGCTGCACGAAATGCGCGACGATGTCGCATTTCAGATTATCAATGACGAATTATATCTTGATGGCAACGCTCGTCAGAACCTGGCC
>ULTB01031364.1_pt1 | contig 25664 bp, 23 predicted proteins | sample 1957251 | NCBI WGS metagenome assembly ULTB01 (sample SAMEA4835724, study PRJEB28245) | human gut metagenome | biome: gut microbiome; material: fecal sample | place: Denmark | collected 2008
CGAGAACGGCGCGGTCACGCCGACCGCCACCGCGACCCGTGCCCAGGCTGCGGCCCTCATCATGCGCTATCTCGAGGCGTAAAACTCGATACAAAGCAGAAAAAGCCGCCCCATACCGGGGCGGCTTTTCCTTTTGCCTGGTATCTATTCTTCCGCCGGGGCGACGAGCGCGGTCACGGCCTCCACGATGTCCTCAACGGCGTCGCGGGAGACGAACTGCGGACGGCCCTCGGAGAGGGAAGCTATGCAGGTGGTGCTGTCGTAGTTGTATATGGTCAGCGTGACCTCGGTGAAGGTCTCGGTGCTGCGGTGGAACACAAAGCTGATGGCCTCGCCCAGCTCGGTGCTCACGCCCTCGGCGCTGCCCTCGGACTCGAGCGCCTCGAGCGAGCTGAGCACGTCGGTGAAGTCCACGTCCTCGCCGTTCAGGGTGTAGACGTAGTCGTAGCTCGTGGAGCCCTCGTCGTCGGTGCTCTCCTCGAGCGCCATGGTGACGGCGTAGGTCTCGCCGTCGAGCGTGATGTCAAAGCCCTCGGTGCGGTCCCAGTCGAGCAGTATCACGTCGTCGGGCAGCAGCTCGGAGCCCTCGGTGTAGAGCAGGCTGCCGCAGATGGCGGAGTCGATGAGATACACCATCTCCGATCCCGCGATGCGCGCGTAGACGCCGTCCTCGGCGTAGTCGCCGAGCTCGAGCGTGAAGCTCTTTTCCTCCTCGCGCGTCTCGTAGACGGGGTTGCCGTCCTCGTCCGTCTCGTTGGTCTCGACCTCGGTGGTCTCGATGTAGTTCACCGTGACGGTGACGGCGGGGGCGTCCAGGCCGTAGTCAGCGAGGTCCTTGAGCCCGGCCTTGTAGTCCACGCACTCGCCCCAGGTGAGGCCGGTTATCTGCGAGACGAAGTCGCCCGCGAGCGTGGAGTCGAGCGCCGTGTACTCGCCGCCGTCGGCTGCAAAATAGGTGTAGCGGTCGCTGTAGGCGAGGCCGCTGTCCTCGAGGTAGTCGATGACCAGCGTGCCGGAGGCGCGCTCGGCGGTGAAGCTCACGAGGTCGGACATGTCGGGGATGGCCTCCTTGGAAACGAGGTCGTAGAGCCCATAGCTGAAGCTGCTGTATATCCCGGAGTCCACGAGATAGACGCTGCCGTCGCCTATGGAGATGAAGCGCAGGCCGTCCAGGCTGGTCTCGCTGCCGACGCTGATGACGGTCTCGGTGTCCGCCGTGACGGTTATGGTGCACTCCGGCTCCTCAAGGCCGTACTGCGCGAGGTCGTCCGCGGCCTCGATGGTCTTGGAGGCCGTGACCTCCTCAAGCGTGGAGAGCATGGTGTTCAGCCGCGTGGGGTCGAGCGGGAAGTCCGCGTCGTCGGCATAGGTCCAGTCCTCGCCGTTGTAGTCGAAGCTCACGGTCTCGCCGTCGCAGGTCCAGCTGAGTTTGGTGAGCGTCGCGGCGTCGAGGGAGTAGATGACCTCGCTCTCCGTGACCTCGGCCTCCTCGTCGGGGATGAACTCCAGCGCGGCGAAGGCGCCTCCGGCCACGACTATGAGCACGGCGGCCAGTATGAGCAGTTTCTTTCCGCGTTTCATCTCTTTTTCCTCCTTACCCAGATGACGATGCCGGCGGCCAGGAAGCAGACGGGGATGACGCCGACCATGAGCATGGTGAGCAGGGAGGACGTGCCGCTGCTGATGGCGAGATACTCGGCGTCAAGGCTCTTGGCGTGGATGGAGATGCCGCTCTCGGAGCCGCAGAGCCAGTTCACGCACTTGAGGAAGAAGTCCTCGTTGCCGCCGGAGATGCTGGCGTTGGTGGAGTCGTCGAGCAGGTAGGCCGAGGAGACCCAGATGACGCCGGTCTCGCCGCCGTCAGAGAGCGTCTCGGTAATCGCGACGGCGAGGGCGAAGGGGCCGTCGATGTCGCCGTCCTCCTTTTCGTAGGTGCTCATGGAGTAACCGCTGAGCTTGGAATAGGCGGAGTCCGAGGTCGTGAGCAGCTCGGTCACGCTGACCGTGTCGCGCGGCGCTTCGCCCACGACGAGGCCCTGGGCCAGGGGCAGGCACATGTAATAGCCGCCCTCGGAGAGGGGCGAGGTTATCTCGTGACTGCCGTACTCGGGCAGAAGGTTGATGGGCGCGGGGAAGAGGTAGTTGCTGTCGCTGCCCTCGACGACGATGCCGTCCGCGGCGGTGACGCCGTAGTACTCCATGACGGCCTCGAGGTTCGTGAGCTCCGTGCCGTCCTGGAGCGGGCCGGTGATGAGGATGAGCTTGCCTCCGGCCTGGAGGTACTCGAGTATTGTGTCGCGCTCGGCCTCCGAGATGTCGCTCATGGGGGCGTTTATGAGCAGGCAGTCCGCGTCCTCGGGCACGCCGTCGCTCGTGAGCAGGGACAGGCTCTCGAGCTCGACGTTCTGCTTGGCTACAGCGCTCTCAAAGGAGCTGGAGAGCTCGCTCTCGCCGTGGCCGGTGAGGGCGTAGAGCTTGGGCAGGTCCTCGTTCGTGACGTAGTCGATGGCGCTGGTGAGCGCGCTCTCGCCCGCGAAGCTCTCGGAGTAGGAGCCGGTGGTGTAGTAGTCGCTGTAGTCGTACTCGTAGATGCCGGTGTAGCTGATGTAGGTGTTCCGGTCGCCGCACTCGACGACGAGGCTGTTGTTGTAGATGGTGCCCTCGGTGTACTGCTGCACGAAGGTGGGCTGCACGTCGGGGTCGACCTTGGTGACGGTGAGCTCGCCCGAGAGGGCGGCGTAGCGGTCGAGGAGGGTGCCTAGTGTCTCGTCCTCGCGGCCGTCCTGGACTATCCAGTAGACCGTGACCTCGTCCTCGAGCCCGGAGAGCACCAGCTCGGTCTGCTCGGAGATGGAGTAGAGCTGGGTGGAGGTCGTGTCGAACTGCGTGTATTTGGCGGGCAGGGCGTTCACAAGGACGTTCGCGAACACCGCGATGGCCACGACGATGACCGTCGCGAGCACGCTGTAGCCGCCGACGCGGAAGCTGCGGGTCTTGAGGCGGCCTATCATCTCGCCGGACTGCGGCAGCTTTATTTTGGGCTTTTTCATTCGCTCCACCTCCTCTTTTCAAGGGACTGCACGCTCAGGAAGAGGAACACGCCTATGACCGTGAGGAAGTAGACGACGGAGCCGAGGTCGAAGATGTCGTAGACAAAGTCGTAGAAGCGGTCAAAGAGCGAGAGCTGCTCCATTATCTCGGGGAAGAGGCCCTCGTAGGCGGAGCTGTCGAGCAGGAAGCCGACGAGCAGCAGGCCCTCGAGTATGAGCATGAGCACGACGGAGGCAAAGCCGCTGCGGGTCATGAGCCGGAACACGCCGCCGATGACGAGCACCAGCACCGTGAAGGCCAGCAGCGAGCTCGCCGCCGTGGTGGAGGCGTAGGAGGCGAGGCTGGTTATGAAATAGTTGAGCAGCATCACGACGAAGCAGAGCCCCGCCGCGACGGCCTGGCTCTCCGTTATGGAGGAGATGAACATGCCGATGGCGATAAGCGCCGCGCCCAGCAGGTAGAAGCCGAAGATGGCCGAATACGCCGCGGGCAGATAGACGCTGCCGAAGGCGCCGAGCACGATGGGGTAGAGGCAGACGATGACCATCGGCACGGCAAAGACCACGAGCAGCGCGAGATACTTGCCCAGCACCACGCGGGTCATGCTCAGCGGCAGGGAATAGAGCAGCTGGTCGGTCTTCTGCCGCTTTTCCTCGGCGATGACCTTCATCGTGAGGATGGGCACGATGACGAGAAAGACGAAGGACATGCTCCCGAGGACGTACTCGAAGTTCGTGTAGCCCGAGCGGAGGTTGCAGGCCATGGTGTATATGCCCGCAAAGAGCAGCAGAAACGCGCCGAACACATAGCCCGTGACGTTGGTGAAATACGAGGAGACCTCGTGCCTGAATACGGCCCTCATGCCTGCGCCTCCTCTCCGTCCGCCGCCGCGGGCGCGTCGGAGCTCGTGAGCTCGATGAAGATGTCCTCAAGGCTGGCCCGGGCGGTGCTCATGCGCAGGATGGGCTTGCCGGCACGGCTGAAGGCGAAGAAGGCCTCGCGGCAGACCTCGTCGCCGTCGGGGCTGTCGGTGTCGAGCGTCACGCGGCAGCGCCCGCCCTCCAGCGGCTCGGAGCGCAGCCCGGTGATGTGCGCGAGGGGCGAGAGCAGGCGCGTGGCCTCGTCCGCCGGGGCCTCGGCGGTGAGCTCCACGGTGGTGGAGCCGGCAAAGAGCCGCTCCAGGTTCTCCGGCGTGTCGCAGGCCACTAGGCGGCCCTTCGAGATGATGAGTATCGTCTGGCACACGGCCTGGACCTCGGAGAGGATGTGGCTGCTGAGTATGACCGTGTGCTCGCGCCCGAGGTCCTTTATGAGGTCGCGGATCTCGATTATCTGCCTGGGGTCGAGGCCCACGGTGGGCTCGTCGAGAATGACGATCTTCGGGTCGCCCAGCAGGGCCTGGGCTATGCCCACGCGCTGGCGGTAGCCCTTGGAGAGGTTCTTGATGAGCCTGTCCGCGACGTCGCCTATCTGCGTGACGGTCATGACGCGCTCCATCTGCTCAGCGAGCTGGGCCCTGCTCAGGCCCTTCGCGTGTCCGACGAAGGTGAGATATTCCCTCGGCGTCCGGTCCATGTAGAGCGGCGGCTGCTCCGGCAGATAGCCCAACAGCCGCTTCGCCGCGCCCGAATCCTCAAAGATGTCGTGCCCGTCGATCTTCACCTCGCCGGAGCTGGCGGCGAGGCAGCCGGTCATGATGTTCATGGTCGTGGATTTCCCGGCCCCGTTCGGGCCGAGGAAGCCGTAGATCTGCCCGTCCTTAATGTTGAACGAGAGGTCCGAAACGGCGAGATGCGCGCCGTAGCGCTTTGTGAGATGGCTTACTTCAATCAAGGCGATACCCCCTTACCAGGTTAGCGTAGCATCGGTGGCTGAACCGAACCTGAAAAGGGGGTATCCCAAACGTAAACTATTTTTGAACTCTGAGCCGTATGCAGAATCGGTTGCCGCCGGGGAGGGCCTCGGCCCAGATGCGGCCGCGGTGGGCCTCTACTATGCCGCGGGCGATGGAGAGGCCTAGGCCGTAGCTCCCGCCGGAGCTGCGCGCGGCGTCGGCGCGGTAAAAGCGCTTGAAGATGTCGCGCCGCTCGGCAGGGGAGAGGGGCTCGCCGCTGTTTTCCACCGCTATGAGACAGTGCCTGCCGCCCTGACGGGAGAGCGTCACGCTCACGCTGCCGCCCGGCGAGGCGTATTTCTGCGCGTTGTCCAGCAGCACGCCCACGGCCTGGGAGAGCCGCTCCGCGCTGCCCTTGACGGCGATGCCCGGCTCGACAGAGCTCGAGAGGGCGAGCCCGCGCTCGTAAAAGAGCGGCTCGAAGGGCAGTATCGCCTCGGAGACCACGCGGCTGAGGTCCACGCGCGAGAGCGTCTGCCCCGCAAGGCCTGAATCCACCCGCGCGAGGTCGAGCAGGCTCTCCACCAGGGAGCGCATCCGCGCCGACATGGAGAGGATGTTCTCCCTCAGCCGGGAGCGGAGCGCCGGGTCGCCCTCCGCCTCGCCCAGCAGCTGGGCGTTGCTGAGTATCACCGTCAGCGGGGTCTTGAGCTCGTGAGAGGCGTCGGCCACGAACTGCCTCTGCCGCTCCCAGGCGAGCTCCACCGGCCGCACCGCCCAGCGCGCCAGCAGCAGGCTTACGACCAGAAAGACCGCAAAGCTCAGCGCGCCGATGAGCAGGCTGTTTTTCACGAGGTTAGCGATGACGCTCCGCTCGCTGGACATGTCCGCAAAGACGATGTACTGCGTCCCTCGCGCCCAGACCCGGCAATAGCGCAGGCCGTAGTCCTCCAGCTCGCCGGTGTTCCCGTCCCCGGCCTCGGCCAGGGCGAGCAGTTTTTCCAGCAGCTCGCCGTCCGTGAGGTCGTAGTAGCCGCCCCAGGCGTCGGCTATGCCGCCGTCCTCGTCCAGCTCCAGCGTGAAAAATGGCAGGCGCACGCCCTCCGGCCGCTCGTCCGGCCCGCCGGGGCGCATCGGTTCCTGGGCCAGGGCCTGCATCATGCCTATGCTCTCCCGCTCGAGGTTCGCGCGCGTGAAGAAAAACACCATGGCGAAGATGGCGCAGAGCATCAGCGTGACGATGGCCATGTTTATGCACACGAATTTGAGCCGCAGCCGCCGTATCAAGCCCCGTGCACCTCCAGATGATAGCCCAGCAGGCGGATGACCTCTATGGTGAGGTTCGAGCCTATGGCGCGCAGCTTCTTGCGCAGAAAGCCGATGTAGACCTCCACGTTGTTGTCCCCGGCGTTGGAGTCGAAGCCCCAGACCCGGGTGAGTATGGTTTCCTTGCGCACGCTGCGGCCCTCGGCCTGCATCAGAAGGCGCATGACGTCGAACTCCTTGGACGAGAGCCGGACGCTGCCGCCCGCCGTGTTCAGAGTGCAGCCCGTGAGGTCCAGGCTGGTGTTCCCGTAGGCGAGCACGTCGAACTGCGTGCCCTGGCGGCGGAGCAGGGCGTTTATGCAGGCCAGCAGCTCCCGGTTGTCAAAAGGCTTGGTGAGGTAGTAGTCCGCCCCGGCGTTGAGGCCCTCGATGCGGTCTTGCACGTCGGCGCGCGCCGTGAGCATGAGTATCGGCGTGGTCACGCGCCGGGCCCGGACGCGCCGCGCCAGGCTGTAACCGTCCAGCCGCGGCATCATGACGTCGAGCAGCAGCAGGTCGTATATGCCCGTCTCGGCATACTCCGCGCCGCTCTCCCCGTCGCTCACGACCTCGACCTCGAACCCGCGCAGCTCCAGCAGCGTCTTGAGCGACTCCGCCAAAAGCTCCTCGTCCTCTATGATAAGTATTTTCATTCGCATCACCTGAGGACAAGATACACCGCGTACCTTAAATGAACCTGAAATGCGCGCGGACGTTTTTTAACACTTTGTTTGTGAAAAGTTCATAAACGGGTGCTAGTATCTCCACAACGGGGCGGAGGCCCCGTGACGCACAAGCCTTTCGCATAGACTCAAGGAGGACACAACATGAAAAAGCACATGAAGTTTACAGCCCTTGCCCTGGCGCTGATACTCTGCCTGGGCCTGCTGAGCGCCTGCTCCACCGGCAAAGACGACTCGACCGCCGCCACCGACCCCGCTGAGAGCGAGACGCCCGCCGTCACCGACGACGCCGCCGAGAGCGCGGAGCCGGAGGAGACCGACGCAGCCGAGAGCGAGACGCCCGACACGACAGACCCCGCCGAAGAGCCCGCCGAGGACGACGCGCTCGAGATAGCCGAGGTCACCGCCATAGCCGACGACGGCACGCTGAGCATGACGCTCTACACCCTCACCGAGGGCGCCGAGCAGCCGACCGACTACGCGGCCATCGACATGGACCTCTACGTCGCCGGCACCGACACCGCCGAGTACCTGCCCGACGAGAGCGCGCAGATCTACGTCGCCTCCGACGGCACCCTGACCGCCGCCACCGCCGCCGACATCGCCGTCGGCGACATGCTGGCCTTCTACAAGACCGAGGACGGCGGCAACGCCATCGCCATCTACCACCCCGCGGCCGCGGAGTGAGCGGGACGCATCAAAAACTGAGGCCGGGTCAACGGACCCGGCCTTTTTTGCGCCTATTTGTCGAACTGCGCCACTACGGCGAGGAAGCGCCCGGCGTATTTGTCGGCCTTTTTCTCGCCCACGCCGCTCACGCTGAGGAACTCTTGGCGGCTGCGCGGCTTCTTCACGGCCATGTCCTCCAGCGTGGCGTTGGAGAACACGACGTAGGGCGGCACGCCCTCCTCGGAGGCGATCTTCGTGCGCAGGGAGCGCAGCGCGGAGTACAGGTCCGGCGCGGCCACGGCGGCGGCGTCGTCCTTGCTACGGCGGCGCTTCGTCACCGGCTTCGGCTCCTCGCGGCGGACGTACATCTCCACCGTCTTGCCACGGAAGAGCACGTCCCCGGCCGCGGGGGTCAGGAGCAGCACCAGGTGTTCCGGCTCGACCACGATATAGCCCAGCTCCAGCAGGCGGTCGATGATGAGGTGCAGCTCGCCCTCGCTCACGTCGCGCATCAGCCCGTAGGTGGGCAGGCGGTCGAGCCCGCGCTCCTTCACGCGCTGGTTCCCGCTCCCGCGCAGCACCTGGATGATGAGCTGGCGGCCAACGCCGTAGCCCAGGCGGTCGCGCACGCGCTTGATGCAGGAGAGCACCTTCTGCGCCTCCACGGTTATGTCCCGGGTGACGAGCCCGCTGCGGCAGTTAGCGCACTTGCCGCAGCTCTCCGGGTGCTCCTGGCCGAAGTAGCCGAGGATATAGCCGCGCAGACACGCGCCCGTGCGGCAGTATTCGGCCATGGCGTTGAGCCTGTCGAGGTCGCGGCGGCGCAGGGCCTCGCGCTCGGCGGCGCTGAGGCTTTCGTTCTCGCCGCCGTGTTCTATGAGGAACTTGGCCGTCATAATATCAGCGGGGGAGTAGAGCAGCACGCACTCGGCCTCGGAGCCGTCCCGCCCGGCGCGTCCGGCCTCCTGGTAATAGGCCTCCAGGCTCTTGGGCATGTTGTAGTGCACGACGTAGGCGACGTTGGACTTGTCTATGCCCATGCCGAAGGCGTTGGTGGCCACCATGACCTCGGCGCGGTCGAACTGGAAGTCCTCCTGGCTGCGGCGGCGCTCGGCGTCGGGGAGCCCGGCGTGGTACTGCACGGCGGCAAAGCCCGCGCGGCGGAGCCGGGCGCAGACCTTTTCCACCTCCGCGCGCGTGGCGCAGTAGACTATCCCGCTGCGTCCGCTCCGGCGGGCGAGGAAATTCCGCAGCTCCGCGAACTTGTCCGCCGGGCGGCGCACGTCGAAGAAGAGGTTCGGCCTGTCAAAGCCCGTGACCAGTACGTCGGGCTCGTCGAGGCCCAGCAGGCGGACGATGTCCTCTCGCACCTCGGGCGTGGCCGTGGCGGTGAAGGCCGCGACGACGGGACGCCGTGGCAGGGCACGGATGCAGGGCGCTATCTTGAGGTAGCTGGGCCGGAAATCCTGGCCCCAGTGGGAGATGCAGTGCGCCTCGTCCACGGCGACGAGCGAGACCTCGGCCCCGCCGAGAGCATCGGCAAAGGAGGCGCTCTCCAGCCGCTCGGGCGCTATGTAGAGCAGGCGGTAGACATCCCGGCGCAGGCCGCGGAGCACCTCGCGGTACTCCTCCGCGCCCAGGCTGCTGTTGAGGCAGGCGGCGGGGATGCCCGCGCCGCGCAGGGCGTCCACCTGGTCCTTCATCAGCGAGATGAGCGGGGAGACCACCAGCGTCAGCCCCGGCAGCAGCATGGCCGGGAGCTGATAGCACAGCGACTTGCCCCCGCCGGTGGGCATGATGCCGAGACAGTCGCGCCCGGCGAGTATGTCGTCCACCAGCCGCCCCTGACCCGGGCGGAAGCCGCCGAGGCCGAAGTAACGGCGCAGGATATCCAGCTTGTCCGGCACGGCACACACCACCTTTAAAAGCCCGGCCCTCGCCGTGCTTGACAAAAAGGGCCGGGATATTTAGAATCAGCTCATGGGAGTTGATAGCATGAGCGAGCATACGCATACGCACATAGGGCCGGACGGCGTGGAGTATACGCACAGCCACGAGCACAAGCACTCTCACACGCAGACCAAGGCCGTTTTGAACCGCCTCTCGCGCGCGATAGGCCACCTCGAGTCCGTGCGCAAGATGGTAGAGGACGGGCGCGACTGCACCGAGGTGCTGGTCCAGCTCGCCGCGGTGCGCTCCGCCCTCAACAACACCGCCAAGGTCATACTCAAGGACCACGTCGAGCACTGCCTGGCCGACGCCGTGGAGCACGGCGACATGGAGGCCATAGCCCGGCTCGACCGCGCCATCGAGCAGTTCATGAACTAGATTATCATGCCGCCGTCCGCGCCGAGTATCTGGCCCGTGACGAAGGAGGCGGCGTCGCTCGCCAGGAAGGCGACCACGCCCGCGATGTCCTCCGGCCGGCCGATGCGGCAGAGCGCGGAGTTTTCGGCCATCGCGGCCTTGTCCTCCGCCGTGAAGCAGGAGAGCATGTCCGTGTCAACGGCCCCGGGCGCCACGGCGTTCACGCGGATGCCCGAGGGGCCGAGCTCCTTGGCGAGGCCCTTGACGAAGGCTATGACCGCGCCCTTGGTGGCGGAATACGCTGTCTCGCAGGAGCCGCCGCGCACGCCGAGAATGGAGGAAGTGCAGACTATGCAGCCGCGCTTTTGCTCCACCATATAGGGTATCGCCTCGCGGCAGCAGTGGAACATACCGCTCACATTCACGTCGAAAATATGCCGCCACTCGGCGTCCGTCATGTCCTGCAAGAGCCCGCTCCAGGCGACTCCGGCGTTGCACACCAGCAGGTCGAAGGGCCCGGCGGCCTCGAACATGGCCCGCACCTGCGCCGGATCCGCGACGTCCGCGCGCAGGGCCTCGGTGCCGAGCTCGGCGGCGAGGGCCTCGGCCTTATCGCGGCTCGTGAGATAGTTGATGGTCACGCGCCAGCCGGCTGCGGCCAGCGCCCGGGCCTCCGCCGCGCCTATGCCGCGCGAGGAACCCGTGACGAGAGCTTTTTTCATAATTATCACCCATGCACGATTTTACCACAGCCCGCGGATTTGTAAAGCGGGCGCGGAGTGAGGACAAAAATGAGCAACGACAACATGAAAAGGAACGCCCCGCCCCCCGGAAACGGGCGGGACAGGGAACGCGAACGCGAACGCGAACGTGCCCGGGCCCGGGAGCGCGAGCGGGAGGAATACGAGGAGGAGTACGACCGCGGCTACGACGAGCGCGGCGACGGCTACGACGCGGCGCCCAGGACCCGCACCTGGGGCTTTATCGTGGGCGCGGTGCTGCTGCTCGCTGTGCTGACCGTGGTGCTCTGCGTCATGGGCGGGGTATTCGACTTCAACCGCGGCAGCTCCGAGACGGAGCCGCCCGCCGCCGAGACCCAGGCCCCGCAGACGGAGCAGACCGCGCCCCCGGCGGAGAACACGCCGGCGCCCACGCCCACGCCTCCCGAGGAGAGCGAGGCGCCCGAGATGCACACCGTAAACGCCATCGCCGGCAACGGCGGGTCAATCTCGCCCTCCGGCATAGTCGAGGTCGAGGACGGCGGCAGCGTCACCTTCACTATAACGGCGGACGAGGGCTATGAGCTCTCCGAGCTCAAGGTGGACGGCTACACGGCCGAGGTCTCCGGCAGCTACACCTTCACCAACGTGACGGGGGAGCACACCATCTACGCCATCTTCCGCGAGGTCGTGCCCGAGACTCCGGAGCCGACGCCGAGCCCCACGCCGACGCCCGTGCCCGTCGAGACGGCGGACCCCTACTGGCCCTACATCACCGTCCCGCCCTATGAGCCGGACAGCGGCTACATCGAGACGCCGGTGGACCCGGGCACCGTCTATCTGCCGGATCAATTCGGCTGATACGACCCAAATATCGCCAAAAAACCGCAGGCTCGACGCCGTTCCGCCTGCGGTTTTTCGCGCCCGGAAGTCAAACGACTTGTTTTTCCCCACCCGTGATGTTATAATTCCAGATAAACTCGGCACATCCCCCACCGGTCATCCACCCCAAAGAGAGGAGGCGAGGCGGCATGAAGACCCGGCATGTTCTGCTGGCATTCACCTTCGTGGTGTTGACGATATTCCTCATCATCGTCGTCTCTTCGCGCTCCAGCGAGATGAGCAGGCTCTACCCGGACGACGTCGTCGTGGACGCGGGCATGCTCCAGACTACGCAGGAACCCCAGGTGAGCGCGGACCCCAATATAGATGTAAACCCCGCCCCGGAGGACACCAACCGCCCGCAGGACACCAAGCCGGACGTGGACATAGACTCCTGGGAATATCTCCTCGCGAACAGCGAGCACAACATAGGCAAATACTCCCCGCAGGTCGTGGCGATAGAGGACAGCGCCCAGTACTTCGACGAGCGCGCCGTGGGCGCGCTGGAGGACTTCCTCAACGCCGCGCGGGCCGCGGGCTACACCCCGTACATCATGACGGCCTACCGCCCGTATTCCACGCAGGAGTACAACTATAACGGCAAGGCCAGCCAGATCAGCTGGCCGGACTACCCGGACGCTGAGGACTACGCCGAGGCCGCCAAGCTCGTGGCGCCCCCCGGCACCAGCGACCACCAGACCGGCCTCGCCGTGGACATCACCGACAAGTACTACAGCCAGATGGACGCCTCCAAGATGGACCAGGACTTCCTCGCCTGGCTCAAGGACAACTGCGCGGAGTACGGCTTCATCCTCCGCTACCCCAGCTCCAAGGTCTCCATAACCGGTTGGGACGAGCCCTGGCACTTCCGCTATGTCGGCAAGGTGGCCGCGGAGTTCATCATGGACAACAACCTCTGCCTGGAGCAGTTCATCTCGCTCTACGAGTGAGCCGTGAGCAGAACATACCGCCCGAAGCCTGAAGACCCAGGCCCCGGGCGGTTTTTTCGAGATTTTTATTATAAAAAATCTTGACTAATCTTGTGCAATATGCTAAAATCTATCTTCGCTCGGGCATATTATGCCACGAGGTGGGATTTTTGCGGGAAAAGCCGAAAAAACGTGCCGATCCTGCGGATATCCGACACAAATCCTAATAAATCAGGAAAGGAGGAAAACCATGCCGACATTCAACCAGCTCGTGAGAAAAGGAAGGGAGCAGGCCACGTACAAGTCCACCTCCCCCGCCATGCAGAAGGGTCTCAACACCATCAAGAACTGCGAGACGGACATCTCCTGCCCTCAGAAGCGCGGCGTCTGCACCGCGGTGCGTACCTCGACCCCCAAAAAGCCGAACTCCGCTCTGCGTAAGATCGCCCGTGTGCGTCTGACCAACGGCTACGAGGTCACCGCCTACATCCCCGGCGTCGGCCACAACCTGCAGGAGCACAGCGTCGTCATGATCCGCGGCGGCCGTGTCAAGGATCTGCCTGGTGTTCGTTACCACATCATCCGCGGCACGCTCGATACCCAGGGCGTCTCCGGACGTATGCAGGGCCGCAGCAAGTACGGCGCCAAGCGTCCCAAGGCCGGCAAGAAATAATCCGGCAGCCTAAGCTCCGACTGTTTGTATGATATTGATATTTTTCCGTATCGTATGGACCTGCGGGGCGCAGCGGGGGGCGTGGGAGCCCCTCGAGTACCGATGAAGTCATTTTTTAATGAAGGAGGGAAGCATAGTGCCCAGAAGAGGTAACGTTCCCAAAAGAGAAATTTTGCCGGATCCTGTATACAACAGCGTGCTGGTGACCAAGCTCATCAACAGCATCATGCTGGACGGCAAGAAGGGCGTCGCACAGAAGGTCGTGTACGATGCGTTTGATATAATCAAGAACAAGAGCGGGAAGGATCCCCTCGAGGCTTTCACTGAGGCCATGAACAACATCATGCCCAGCCTGGAGGTCAAGGCCCGCCGCGTCGGCGGCGCCACCTATCAGGTGCCTATCGAGGTCCGTCCCGAGCGCCGTCAGACCCTCGGCCTGCGCTGGCTGACTCTGTATGCCCGCAAGCGCAGCGAGAAGACGATGAAGGAGCGCCTTGCCGGCGAGATCATGGACGCCTGCAACGGCCTCGGCGCCGCAGTCAAGAAGCGTGAGGATACTCACAAGATGGCGGAGTCCAACAAGGCCTTCGCACATTTCAGGTGGTAAGAAGTTTAGTAGGAAGTTTAGGAGCGTTCTATGCCCAGAGATTATTCGCTTGAGAATACCAGAAATATCGGCATAATGGCCCACATTGACGCGGGCAAGACCACGACCACGGAGCGCATTCTGTTCTATACGGGCGTCAACTACAAGATAGGCGAGACGCACGAGGGCACCGCTACGATGGACTGGATGGAGCAGGAGCAGGAGCGCGGCATCACGATCACGAGCGCCGCGACGACCTGCCACTGGCGCGGCTGCCGCCTCAACATCATCGACACCCCGGGACACGTCGACTTCACCGTTGAGGTGGAGCGCAGTCTCCGCGTGCTCGACGGCTGCGTCACCGTGCTCTGTGCCAAGGGCGGCGTTGAGCCCCAGTCCGAAACGGTCTGGCGCCAGGCCGACCACTATAACGTGCCTCGCATCATCTATGTCAACAAGATGGACATCATGGGCGCGGACTTCTACAACGTGATCGACATGGTCCACGACCGTCTGAAAGCCAACGCGGTCCCGATCCAGCTCCCGATAGGCAAGGAGGCGGACTTCCGCGGCATAATCGACCTGGTCGAAATGAAGGCCGATATCTACTATGACGATCTGGGCAAGGACATGCGCGTTGAGGAGATACCCGCGGACATGCTCGAGCAGGCGAAGGAGTACCGCAACCAGATGCTGGAGGCGGTCAGCGACTTCGACGACGAGATCATGGAGATGTACCTTGAGGGCGAGGAAGTGCCTTCGGACAAGATCCGCGCCGCCATCCGCCGCGCCACTGTCGCGGTCAAGATGGTGCCCGTCGTCTGCGGCACCTCTTACAAGAACAAGGGCGTGCAGAAGCTGCTCGACGCCATCGTCGACTATCTGCCCAGCCCGCTCGACATCCCGCCTGTCGAGGGCGTCAACCCCAAGACCGGCGAGACCGAGGAGCGTCCTGCAAGCGACGAGGCTCCGTTCTCCGCGCTCGCGTTCAAGATCATGACCGACCCCTATGTCGGCAAGCTCGCCTTCTTCCGCGTCTATTCCGGCACGGTCAACGCGGGCGACACCGTCATCAACGCCACGAAGGGCCAGCGCGAGCGCATGGGCCGCATCCTGCTGATGCACGCCAACCACCGTGAGGACCTGCAGACCGCCTACTCCGGCGACATCGCCGCAGCCGTCGGCCTGAAGAACACCACCACGGGCGACACGCTCTGCGATGACAAGCACCAGATCGTGCTCGAGAACATGGAGTTCCCGGAGCCCGTCATCCGCGTGGCCATCGAGCCCAAGACCAAGGCCGGCCAGGAGAAGATGAGCATCGCTCTCGCAAAGCTGGCCGAAGAGGACCCGACCTTCAAGACCTACACCGACGAAGAGACCGGTCAGACGATCATCGCCGGTATGGGTGAGCTGCACCTGGAGATAATAGTCGACAGGCTGCTGCGCGAGTTCAAGGTCGAGGCCAACGTCGGCAAGCCCCAGGTCTCTTACAAGGAGACCATCACCAAGCCCGCCACCGTCGACACGCGCTTCGTGCGCCAGACCGGCGGCCGCGGCCAGTTCGCGCACGTCAAGCTCACCATCGAGCCCAACGAGTCCGGCAAGGGCTACGAGTTCGTTGACGACATCCACGGCGGCGCGATACCGAAGGAATATATCCCCTGCGTGGACCAGGGCATCCAGGGCGCCATGCAGGCCGGCATACTCGGCGGCTATCAGGTCGTCGACGTGAAGGCCACGCTGATAGACGGCTCCTTCCACGAGGTCGACTCCAGCGAGAACGCCTTCCGCATCTGCGGCAGCATGGCTTTCAAAGAGGCCATGGCCAAGGCCGGCCCGACGCTGCTCGAGCCCATCATGAAGGTCAGCGTGACCGCTCCCGAGGACTATATGGGCACCGTAGTCGGCGACCTCAACGCCCGCCGCGGTCAGGTGGTCGGAACGGACATCCGCAACGGCGCCGTCATCGTGACGGCCAATGTGCCGCTGAGCACCATGTTCGGCTACGCCACCGACCTGCGCAGCAAGACCCAGGGCCGTGCCAACTACTCCATGGAGCCCAGCCACTTCGTCGAGCTGCCCAAGAGCCTGCAGGAGAAGATTATCGGAAACCGGGGCTGAGCCTCGCTTACGATACATTCTAAGTAAATCTTAAAAACCACTGATTACTAAGGAGGATATCAAAATGGCAAAGCAGATGTTTAACCGCACCAAGCCCCATGTCAACATTGGCACCATCGGCCACATCGACCACGGCAAGACCACCCTGACCGCGGCCATCACTAAGGTTCTGCACATGGCTGACGCCGGCGCCGCCGAGTACACCGCCTACGACCAGATAGACAAGGCTCCCGAGGAGCGCGCCCGCGGCATCACCATCAACACCGCCCACGTCGAGTACCAGACCGACGACCGCACCGGCCTCAACGGCGAGCAGATCCAGGGCCGTCACTACGCCCACGTCGACTGCCCGGGACACGCCGACTATATCAAGAACATGATCACCGGTGCTGCTCAGATGGACGGCGCCATCCTCGTCATCGCCGCCTCCGACGGCCCCATGGCTCAGACTCGTGAGCACCTGCTGCTCGCCCGTCAGGTCAACGTGCCTTATATAGTCGTTTTCCTGAACAAGTGCGACCAGGTCGACGACCCCGAGCTCCTCGAGCTCGTCGAGATGGAGGTCCGTGAGCTGCTCGACAAGTACGAGTTCCCCGGCGACGACACCCCGATCATCAAGGGCTCCGCTCTGAAGGTCCTCGAGAGCAACAGCACCGATCCTCACGCCCCCGAGTACCAGTGCATCTGGGAGCTCATGGACGCTGTCGACACCTGGATCAAGACCCCCGAACGCAAGGCTGACCAGCCGTTCCTGATGCCCATCGAGGACGTCTTCACCATCACCGGCCGCGGCACCGTCACCACTGGCCGTGTCGAGCGTGGCCGCGTCAAGGTCGGCGACAAGGTCGAGATCGTCGGCATCAAGCCCACCCAGGAGACCGTCGTCACCGGCACCGAGATGTTCCACAAGACCCTCGAGTTCGCCGAGGCCGGCGACAACGTCGGCACCCTGCTCCGCGGCATCGCGAAGAAGGACGTCGAGCGTGGACAGGTCCTCGCCGCTCCGAAGAGCATTCACCCCCACACCAAGTTCAAGGGCCAGGTCTACGTCCTGAGCAAGGACGAGGGCGGCCGTCACACCCCGTTCTTCAACAATTATCGTCCCCAGTTCTACTTCCGTACCACCGACGTGACCGGCGTCATCTCCCTGCCCGAGGGCGTTGAGATGTGCATGCCCGGCGACAACGTCGACATGGACGTTGAGCTGATCACCCCCATCGCCATCGAGACCGGCCTCCGCTTCGCTATCCGCGAGGGCGGCCGCACCGTCGGCTCCGGCGTCGTCATCGCCATCAACGAGTAATTGACGGTCTAAGCAAACAAAAATACAGGGAATTGCCGAAAGGCAATTCCCTGTAATTTTAACTCAGCCCGTGCATGAAGCCGCCGAGGGAGGCGGAGTGTATGTCGCCGCCGATGACCCGGCCCTTGTAGATGAAGAGCTGGGCTATGACGCCCGTCTCGCCGCTCGGATAGCTGGTGAGGACGTATGTGTAGCTCTCGCAGACCTCGCCGCAGTATTGGCTGAGGTCGAAGCCCTGCTGCTTTTGCAGCTCGTTGTACTCGGCCAGCACACCGCCCATCTCGTCGGGCAGGACTATCTCCTTTGCCGTCTCGCTGGCGGGGTCCACCTCCCAGCCGAGCGAGGCCAGATATTCCACCCGCGCCTCCGTAGTCGTCAGCCCCGAGCCGGAGCCGCCGGAGCAGATAAGCACGATGACTGCGATAACCACCGCCGCGGCTATTATGATGAATACCGCGCTTCTTTTGGTCAATTTTGATTTTGTCACGGGACATCCCCTCCCGTTTGAAGTATATTGCAGCTGAGGGCCGGATATGACAGAACGCCTTGACAAACTCATATCGGACAGCGGGCTCTATTCCCGCAGCGAGGCCAGGACGCTCGTGCGCGCGGGCCGGATCAGCGTGGACGGCGAGACCGTCACGGCCCCGGAGCGCAAGTTCCCGCGCGAGGCCGCCGTCCGCGTGGACGGCGCGGCCGTCAACTGCTCCAGATACCGCTACTTTATGCTCGACAAGCCCGCGGGATACGTCTGCGCAACCGAGGACCGCAGCCTCCCGACCGTGCTCGAGCTGCTGCCCGCGGAATACCGCGGACTCGGCCTCTTTCCCGTGGGCCGGCTCGACCGGGACACCACGGGGCTGCTGCTCCTCACGAACGACGGCGACTACGCCCACCGCGTCATCTCGCCGAAGTCGAAAGTGGAAAAGTGCTACCTCGCCTCGACCGAGGGGCAGGTGACGGCGGAGGACGTCTCGGCCTTTGCCGAGGGCCTCACGCTCGCGGATGGAACACAATGCCTGCCCGCGAAGCTCGAGCCGCTGGAGGCCGGACACTGCCTCGTGCGCGTCATGGAGGGCAAGTACCACCAGGTCAAACGCATGCTCGCCTCGCGCGGAAAGCCCGTCACAGCGCTGCGCAGGCTGTCCATAGGCGCGCTCTCTCTGCCGGAGGCCTCGGAGCCAGGAGAGCTTCGTGAGCTTGACGAGAAGTCGAAAAACCTTGCTTTGACGCAATATTGAACGAATGCAAATGCCTAATTTGTGCCATTTAACAACGAAAAACTAAAATGTTCACAAAAAGAACACAAATTTCTATTGAACTTTGCACATAAATGTATTATTATGTTAAGCGCAAAATCGGTGTGTATTGTATATTATAACTAAAGCCCGCGAGAGCCGGGGGAGAGCTGTGGACGGACTCTAAAAGGCTTTTGTTGAACAGGGAGGATGCTAAATATGTCAAGCAGGGTGTTCCAGAGCGTAATAGTCCAGATGAAGGAGGCCACCGACAGGTGCATAGGCGTGGTGGACGAGCAGGGCTTTGTCATTGCGTGCAGCGAGCTTTCGATGATAGGCTCGCACCTTGACGACCTGCAGGCCGCGCTTGCGGATAATCCGGAACAAATTTTCACTTCAGCCGTCAGAACATATAAACTGCTCGGCGTGACGGGCTCGCGTTTCGACTACGCGGTGTTCGTGGCCGGGCACGACGCCGTCGCGCGCAGCGTGTGCATCCTCGCCTCCGTCGCGATGAACGAGGCGCGCACGAATTACGAGGAGAAGCACAACAAGGCCACCTTCGTAAAGAACATAATCTCCGACAACATCCTTCCCGGCGACGTGTACGTCCGCGCCAAGGAGCTGCACTTCGTCACCGACGTGCCCCGCTCCGTCTACCTGGTCCGCCAGCTCGACCGCTCCGACGTGGCGGCGCTGGAGGTCATCCAGAACCTCTTCCCGGACAGGCAGAGGGACTTCGTGCTGTCCGTGAGCGAGACCGACATCGTCGTCATCAAGGAGCTCACGCGCGAGGAGAGGCCCGAGGACGTCATCGCCGTGGCCGAGAACATCGAGAACGCCGTCAAGAGCGAGCTGCTGGTCAAGACCGTCATAGGCATCGGCACCACGGCTTACCACCTGCGCGAGCTGGCCGACCGCTACAAGGAGGCCCAGGTCGCCATCGAGGTCGGCAAGGTGTTCGACACCGAGAAGTCCATCATCAACTACGAGAATCTCGGCATCGGCCGCATCATCTACCAGCTGCCCACCACCCTCTGCGAGATGTTCCTCTCCGAGGTCTTCAAGAAGAACCCCATAGAGGCCTTGGACCCGGACACGCTGGAGACGATAAACAAGTTCTTTGAGAACAACCTGAACGTATCTGAGACAAGCCGCAAGCTGTACGTCCACCGCAACACCCTGGTGTACAGGCTTGAGAAGATAAAGAAGATCACCGGCTTGGACCTGCGCGAGTTTGACCACGCCATCGTGTTCAAGGTCGCCATGATGGTCAAAAAATACCTCGACACGCAGAACACCTCGAAATACTGAGTGCCGGGGACAAACGGAGGCTCGTTAACCTATGGTTCAGATGAACAACGTCACGATGATCTACGACAGCAGCGGCACTGAGGCGCTCAACGGCGTGGATCTCGAGATCAACGAGGGGGAATTCGTGTTCCTTGTCGGCCCCTCCGGCTCCGGCAAGACCACGATAATCAAGCTCCTCACCGGCGAGGTACAGGCCGCATCAGGCGAGATAACCGTCAACGGCTTTGACATGCGCCGCATAAAGCGCCGCAAACTGCCCATGCTGCGCCGGACGCTGGGGGTCATCTTCCAGGACTTCCGCCTCATCGACAAGATGACGGTCTACGACAACGTCGCCTTTGCGATGCGCGTTGTCGGCGCGGCCAACAAGGACATTAAGGAGCGCGTACCCTACGTGCTCGAGCTGGTCGGCCTCAAGGGGCGCGAAAAGCGCTATCCCCAGGAGCTCTCCGGCGGCGAGCAGCAGCGTGTGGCCATTGCCAGAGCGCTGGTGAACAGCCCGCGTATGATAATCGCGGACGAGCCCACCGGCAACCTCGACCCCGTGCGCAGCCTGGAGCTCATGCTCCTGCTCGAGAAGATAAACGAGCTGGGCACCACGGTGCTGGTCGTCACGCACGAAAAGGAGCTTGTGAACGCCTTCTCCAAGCGCGTTGTCGCCATAGACGAGGGCCATGTCATAAGCGACGGAATGGACGGGTACTACAACTATGAATAGACTTGGATATCTGATAAAGTCCGGCTTCACCGGCATATTCAGCCACGGCCTCATGAGCTTCGCCACCGTCACGATAATCATGGCCTGCCTCATCATCATGGGCAGCTTCGGCCTGCTGGTTGTGAACATAAACGACATGATCTCCGGCCTCGAGTCCGAAAACGAGGTCGTCGCCTTCGTGGACGACGCGCTGACGCTGGACGAGGCCGAGGCGCTCAAGCCCCTGGTCGAGTCCGTCCCCAACGTCGCCAGCGTTGAGTTCATCACGAATGAACAGGCCATGGAGGAGTTCAAGGAGGACTACGACCCCGAGCTCTTTGACATCCTGGACGCCTCCGTGTTCCGCCACAGATACGTCATCCACCTGACCGACATCAGCCTCATGAGCCAGACCAAGGCCGACCTCGAGGCCGTTGACGGCATCGCCAAGGTGAACGCCCACCTCGATTACGCGCAGGCGTTCATAACCGCGAGGAACATAGTCAGCGTCGTGTCGCTCATCCTCATCATCATCCTCATCGTCGTGTCCTTCTTCATCATGTCGAACACGATAAAGCTCGCCACCTTCACGCGGCGCGAGGAGATAGCGATAATGAAGATGGTCGGCGCCTCGAACGGCTTCATCCGCTGCCCCTTCATCGTCGAGGGCCTCGTGCTCGGCATAGTCGGCGGCGGCCTGGCCTACCTCATCGAGTGGGGCCTCTACAATCTCGTGACCGGAAAGATAGTGACCGGAGTGGCCGGCACGCTCATCAGCGTCGTGCCCTTCTCCGAGGTCATGCTCCCGCTGCTGGGCGCCTACCTTGCCGTAGGCGTGCTCGTCGGCGTAGTCGGCGGCTCCAGCGCGATAAGGAACTACCTGAAGGTCTGAGCGCATAGGAGATTCTCATGAAGAAAAAAGCGATATCCATCGTCTGCATAATCCTGGCCTTCCTCATGATGGTGACGCTGGTGGTGTCGGTTATCGGCTCCCTCGGCGCGCTGGCCGCGGGCGGGCAGGACCAGATAGACGCCCTGGAGCAGCAGAAGTCCGAGCTACAGAGCCAGCAGGCGAGCATACAGACCAACATTGACGACCTCATCGCCCAGCAGGCCGACGTCATCGACCAGAAGGCCGCGATGGACGAGAAGAACGAGCTGGCCCGCCAGGAGATCGAGCTCATAAACGAGCAGATCGACGTCTACACGGGCCTCATAGAGGACAAGGCCGAGGAGCTTGAGAAGGCCGAGGCCGCCGAGCAGGCGCAGTACGAGCTCTACCGCAAGCGCGTGCGCGCCATGGAGGAAGAGGGCAGCTATACATATCTCGACATCCTGTTCCAGTGCCGCAGCCTCTCGGACGTGCTCTCCGCCATCGACATGATAGGCGAGATAATGGACTCGGACAAGCGCCTCTTTGAGGAGTACAAGACCGCGCGCGAGACCACCGAGCAGGTCAAGGCCGAGTACGAGGCCACGCTTGCACAGCTGGGCGAGAAGCAGGAGACGCTCGAGGCCGAGAAGGCCGAGCTCGAAGAGCAGATAGCCGCCGCCGTCGAGGTCATCAACAAGCTTCAGGACGACATAGACGCCGCCAAGGCCGAATACGCCAAGGCCGCGGCCGCAGAGGCCGCCGCCCAGGCCTCCATCAACGCCATAATTGCGCAGATGCAGGCCGAGGAGGAGGCCGCAAGGCAGGAGGCCGCCCAGAACAACCAGCAGTACACCGGTACCGGCTCCACCGCCACGGGCACCTACATCTGGCCCTGCCCCTCGAGCACCTACGTCACCAGCGCCTTCGGCATGCGTGACCACCCGCTCTTCGGCGACGAGCGCCCGCACTCGGGCATAGACATCGCCGGCTCCGCGGGCTCCGAGGTCCTGGCCGCCGACAGCGGCACCGTCGCCGTCGCGACTTACAGCTCGTCCTACGGCAACTACGTCACCATCTACCACTCCAACGGCGACTACACGCTCTATGCCCATATGAGCAGCCTTGCCGTCTCCGCAGGCCAGAGCGTCACCCAGGGCGACGTCATCGGCTATGTCGGCTCCACCGGCTGGGCCACCGGACCGCACCTGCACTTTGAGATAAGGGTCAACGGCTCCACGGTCGATCCGCTGTCCTACTTCTCCAACTACACCCTCGCGCCGGACGCCTGAGCGCGCCGCGCGGCAGCATAATAAGCACCGACGGGCGGCCCGAACAAGGCCGCCCGTATAACGGCATATGCGGGCAAAAGCCCTGCGGATGGGAGGAAAACCATGAAAAACAGATTTGGCGGGCTCCTGCGCGCATTTTTCGGCATAAAGATACGCTTCTGGGCGTTTATACTCGTGTGTGCCATCTGCGTGGCCGCGACCTACGGCCTGACCGTCCGCGGCGAGCGCGACCGCATCGGCAGCGGCGACAACTACACCCAGGCCATGAAATATCTCGAAATAAAGAACGTCCTGGACACCAACTTTGTGGACGACATCAACGAGGAGAGCGTCTCCTCCGCGGCCTTCGCCGCCATGGTGGACGGTCTCGGTGACAAGTGGAGCTACTACATGAGCCCCTCGGAGTACGAGGCGTACAAGCTCTACTCCTCCAGCCAGTACACCGGCCTCGGCGTCAGCCTCGACAAGGACACGGCCACCGGCGGCTTCGTCATCAAGGGCGTCACGGCGGACTCCCCGGCGGACAAGGCCGGGCTCGAGGAGGGCGAGATCATTCTCGCCGTCAACGGCCAGGACCTCACCAGTATGACGATAGGCGACGCGCGCAGCTATATAAGCTCCAACCTGAGCAAGAGCGTGTCCGTCAAGATAATCAACGCCGACGGCAACGAGACCACCGTGAACGTCGACTGCAGCGTGGCCTACACCAACCCCGTTTCGTATGAGATGCGGGAGGGCAGCATAGGCTATGTGCGCATCCTGAGCTTTGACGCGGGCTCCGGCGAGGCGGCGGTCTCCGCCGTGGAGAAGCTGCTCGCGGACGGCGCGCTGGGTTTCATCTTCGACGTGCGCACCAACCCCGGAGGGCTGTACAGCGAGATGGTCACGCTGCTCGACTACCTCCTGCCCTCGGGCGACATACTCGTGTACGTGGACTCCACGGGCGCCGAGGAGGTCACGAAGTCGGACAACGTCTGCCTCGACATGCCCATGGCCGTGCTGGTGAACTCCGACAGCTACGCGGCGGCGGAGTTCTTCGCGGCGGCGCTCAAGGACTACAACTGGGCCACCATAGTGGGCGAGCGCACCACGGGCAAGGGCCGCAGCCAGATAACCGTGGAGCTCACGGACGGCAGCGCCGTGCACATCTCCAACGGCAAATATCTCACCCCTAACCGCACGGACCTCTCCGCCGAGGGCGGACTGCGCCCGGATATCGACACCGCGCTCACCGACAGCGGCGACGCCCAGCTGAGCGCCGCGCTCTCCGAGGTCCAGTGGCAGACCTGAGTTTAAGCGGTTGACAGGCAGGAAAAAGCTTACTATAATACAACGGGCCGGGACCGGCTCACATTATTAAAAAAGAAATAGACAACCAACATATATTTTGAGAGGAAGATCAGTAATGGCGGCTGAAAGCAAGTACAAAATGAGTCAGGAGCGGTACGACGAGATAAAGCAGGAGCTGCACTATCTCGAAACCGTCCGCGAAAAGGAGGTCTCCGAGCTCATCAAGGAGGCCCGCTCCTTCGGCGACCTGTCCGAGAACAGCGAGTACGACGAGGCCAAGACCGAGCAGGGCAAGCTCTACTCCAAGATAGCCGAGCTCAAGGCCCTCATAGAGAAGGCCGAGATAATCGAAAAGCAGGACATGGACAAGGGCGTCGTCGCGCTCAGCAGCCGCATCAAACTGCTTGACGTGGACGAGAACGAGGAGCTGGAGTATCAGATCGTCGGCTCCCAGGAGGCCAACCCGATGTCCGGCCGCATCTCCGACGAGAGCCCGATAGGCCGCGGCCTGCTGGGCCACAAGGTCGGCGAGACGGTGACCATCGACGCGCCCGCGGGCCAGATGAAGTTCACCATACTCGCCGTTGAGAACGCTTGAGAAGGGATAAGGGGATAAATGAGCGAGGAGACGAGAAACCAGGCCCCGGAGCAGGAGCTCTCGGAAATACTTCAGATCCGCCGTGAGAAGCTCGCGGCACTCCAGCAGGAGGGGCGCGACCCCTTCAAGCTGACCCGCTTTGTCCGCAGCGCGTGGTCCAACGAGATACGCGACAACTACGAGGCCTTTGAGGGCAAGACCGTCCAGGCCGCGGGCCGCATCATGTCCAAGCGCGGCATGGGCAAGGCCATCTTCTGCCACATCAAGGACGACAAGGGCCAGATTCAGCTCTACGTCCGCTCCGACGCCGTCAGCGAGCAGGAGTTCGCGGACTTCCGCAAATACGACATCGGCGACATCATCGGCGTCTCCGGCTATGTGTTCAAGACCAAGACCGGCGAGGTCAGCATCCATGTCGAGAGCGTGACGCTGCTCTCCAAGAGCCTGCGCCCCCTGCCCGAGAAGTTCCACGGCATGACCAACATCGAGCTCAAGTACCGCCAGCGCTACGTCGACCTCATCATGAGCGACGAGAGCCGCCGCAACTTTGAGATCCGCAGCAAGTTCATCAGCTACGTCCGCCGCTTCCTGGACGCGCGCGGGTTCATGGAGGTCGAGACCCCGGTGCTCAACACCATCTCCGGCGGCGCCACGGCCCGGCCCTTCATCACCCACCACAACGCGCTGGACATCGACATGTACATGCGCATCGCCACGGAGCTGCACCTCAAGCGCCTCATCGTCGGCGGCATAGAGCGCGTCTACGAGATAGGCCGCATCTTCCGCAACGAGGGCATGGACACCCGCCACAACCCCGAGTTCACCACCGTCGAGCTCTATCAGTCCTACGCCGACTTCAACGACATGATGGACCTCTTCGAGGACCTGCTCTCCGGCGCGGCGAAGGAGATACTCGGCACCTACGAGCTGGATTGGCAGGGCGAGCACGTCTCCCTGGCCCCCGGCTGGCCGAGGATGACCATGGCCGAGGCGGTAAAGAAGTACCTCGGCGTGGACTTCATGGCCATCAACGACGACGCGGAGGCCGTCGCGGCGGCCAAGGCCGTCGGCGTCGACATGGACGGCAAGGAGCCCACCTGGGGCCACGCGCTCTACGAGTGCTACGACCAGAAGGTCGAGGACCTCATGATCCAGCCCACCTTTATAACCATGCACCCCGTCGACGTCTCTCCGCTCGCCAAGCGCAGCCCGAAGGACCCGCGCCTCACGGAGCGCTTCGAGCTCTTCATCTGCCGCAGCGAGATGGGCAACGCCTTCTCCGAGCTCAACGACCCCATC
>ULTB01035922.1_pt1 | contig 25341 bp, 30 predicted proteins | sample 1957251 | NCBI WGS metagenome assembly ULTB01 (sample SAMEA4835724, study PRJEB28245) | human gut metagenome | biome: gut microbiome; material: fecal sample | place: Denmark | collected 2008
AACTACCGAGGCTGCGTAAAAGTTGTAAAGTGCTGTATAGAGAGAATGTTCACGTTGTGCACATCCCCTATAAACCCTGATAACCATGCGGGCTAAGGTGTGCACATTCGGTGTGAACATTCTAAAAAGTTTGTGCACACTTTGACCTTTTATCTATTACTAAAAGTTCTTAATTTTTTTCTTTGTCTTCTTTTGATATGTTAAGAACCATCTTAAAATCAGCTAGAATGTTCACGCCTAAGGGCTCATCTCCTATGGTTAATTATTCATGAATTTTACGATTTATACTTTTCAAAGCCCCGTTGTACGCCGCAGTACCCATATCTCCGTCGGGATTTATTCCGTTTCCAGCCAGGAAGATTGGCCATAATTTGATTTATTTCTACGGCATCCGCCCGGCGCATATTACGGGGCTCCCCGCCCAGGCACTCGCACCATAGTTCTAAAGCGCAGGTCTTTTCCCGGGGCTGCCCGTTGCCGCCCTGGGCATTCCCGGCCCACCACATGCGCCGGTTTGCCAGGCTCATCGTATCATACCCCTCTGGCACCGGCCGCGCCAGGAACTCTTTAATCAGCCCTTCTTTTACGTTGTCCTCGCGGTGCCGGTCCTGCTCGGCTTTTGTCAGGGTCTCCAATTCCGGCGTATCCATGTACAGCGGTTCTCGCTTGCGCCACAACACGACAGCTTCCGCCCATAAGGCGTCTACTTCTAGCGGCAATAAAGACCATATATTCTTCGTCGGAGTATAGATACCTACGTCGACCGGCCAGAACCGGCGGCTCCCTGTTGGATCCTTTAAAAAGTCATGGTCGTTACAGGTACCGAAAAACACGCCCTTACGGGGATACCGGCCTGTATGACGGCCATATGGCTGCCGGTACACGTCATCACAACGGCTAAGGAATTGCTTGATTTCATTGTCATCGGACTTACTGTACCCGGTCATTTCACCGATTTCATTGATCCAGATGCCCTGCACCATTTCCGCGGCTTCCTTGCCCCGGAAGCTTTGCAAGCTGTCGCTGTGCCACTCTTTGCCGATGGTCTTTAAAAACGTCGTCTTGCCGATGCCCTGCGGCCCCGTAAATACGGGCACATAGTCATATTTGCATCCCGGCGTCATCACGCGTGCCACGGCCGCGGCGAAGGATTTTCGGGCTACGGCCCGCGTATACGGCGAATCCTCGGCCCCCAGATAATCATGCAGCGACGTCTCTACTCTTGCCACGCCGTCCCATGTTACGCTTAGCAGGTAATCCCTGACGTCGTTAAATTTATGCTGTTCCGATACCAGCATCAGGGCCCCGCCGATTTTATCCCGCCCGGTAATGCCGTACCGGTTTTCCAGGTACCAGGCAATGCCGGCGTCGTCCGTATCCGTCCACAGCCGCTTTTGACTGTCGTCATTCCATGGCAGCGCTCCCAGCACAAGGCCGCGCGTTGAAAAGTCGTCAATGGCGATTTTCCCGGCAAGCGCCGGGTCATGGTTCAGGATACGGATAATATTATCCATTGTTTTTTTCGGTTTCCCCGTATTGCTGTCATACTCCAGCTTTGCCGCCTGCATCCAGCTTACGTTGCTGTCAGCCCCGTCATTCGCCGTTGTCACCGGCTGGAATACGTCCGATGCATGTACTGCCGCCGTCATGTTTAAATCCGTCATGACAGCGGCATCCTGCATGGCCAGATGCTTCATCGCCTGGTAGCTGGGCAGCTTATTGACCGGCGTACCGTCTTTTGCGTTGGCATCGTCGGTACCAAAGCGGTGCAACCGCACAAGGTCGAAGGCGTTGACCAATAGCCCGCTGCAAGGGTCCGTCGCGTGATGGCTGTATAAAAACTTGCCGTCATCATATAATACGGCACCGGCCACCGTCGTGCCCCCGGTATACGTGAGCCGGTCTTCTTTATCCGTATCCTCATAGGCGTTCGGGATAAAGGTAGCAATGGCTTCGCGTACTCCATACGTCCGGCAGAACGCCCCGACGATGCCCGTTTTCGTCGTTGGATCGGCTTGCCGGGCCAGCAATTCCTTCGGCTTCGTTTCCTTGCCCGGCACTTGCGGCCATGTCCGTACGTCATGCCAGTCTTCATACTGGGATAGGATTCCCGCCGCACTAACAAAGGGATTATCAGCATAGGCAAAAACATATTGACTGTCGGCGCTGCACCCCGGCCAGTACATCAGCCGGGAAGCTTCGAACGTAGTCGCATCGCACAGCTCCATGCCGATAATGCTGCCCAGTTTCCGCGCTATGGGCTCGTACTCGTCTACCGTGACCGTTTTATCCAGCGGCAGGATGACGCGCAATCTAGGGCGGTATGGCGCATGGGAGCGCGTACTGTACACGGCATACCCGACGCCCAGGCTGTCGATGCGGCGAAGGATATTATCTGTTTCACCGCTTGCAATATTATCCAGGTCCAGCGTAACCAAATCCCTGCCTGTAACGGCCGATGCCTTACGCCGCGTACCATCCAGCGTGCCGCCAACAAAGCCGCCGATGTCTTTCAGCTCGCCTTTCTGCCCTTTTGATAGCTTCATGTATTCTTCGAAGGTTTCTGCCGTCCGCTGGGGCGTGCGCAGCCGGTCGATGAATTCCGACCACATGTATTCTGTCCGTATCCAGTTTTTGCTGTTGCGGCTTGCGCCGACGCTGACTACCAGCTTGCGGTCATACTGCAAGATACCGCCCCCTTTTAATCTTTTTTATAATACGGACTAACAAAGCCGTCTGCATTCAGCAGTAACCCCGGCGCCCACGGAATGGGGGCGCACATGATGGCATTAATGCGGTCGATCTCATCGTCATGCAGTTCGGACTTTGGCACTTCCAGCACGACTTCGTCGTGTATGTGCATGAGCGGCTTGTACCCATGCTGTACCAAGCGTTTGACAGCAAGGGCCAGACAGTCCCTTGCAATCGCCTGAGTAATGTTTTCCACGAGCTTACCGCCGTATGTTGACGTGTTGGCCCATTTGGCGCCTACCTGCGTCCGGTAATGGATAGCCGGCCGCCCGAATTGGTTTTCCGCAATGTATGGCTGCGGGTAAAATAGCCGGCGACCACTGGGAAGGCAGATCGTCAGGTAATCATATCCGTATAGCAAATTGCATTCTCTGGCGAATACGATGCCATGCGGCAGGCCGACCGGCTGCGCGGTCTGCATGACAGACGTTGCCGCGCCGTCCACGCTGTACCAAAAATCCTGTATACGAGGATTTGCCCCACGCCAACGGCTGACAATGTCCGGCAGTTCTTCTTCGGTGAGTCCCTGTTTCAAGGCCCCCATCGCAATCAGCGCATTGGGCCCGCCTTGGTAGCCCAGCGCCAGTTCCGCGACCTTTCCCTTCTGCCGCAGATGACCGTTGATGCCGTGCTTTTCGACCGGCACGCCGAACATATTCGACGCCGAAGCGCAGTAGATGTCCCCGCCTTTGGCAAAGACATCCATGCGCCATTGCTCATCGGCCAGCCAGGACAATACGCGGGCTTCGATGGCCGAGAAGTCTGATACGCATAGCACGGCATCATCCGGTGCCACAAAGGCCGTACGGATCAACTGCGACAGCGTACTGGACACGTCTCCGTACAGCAGTTCCATGCCCTTTCGGTTTCCCGTTTCTGCCAGGCGCCGCGCTACGTCGATCGCCGGCGGCACATCGTGTGGCAGATTCTGTACCTGTACCAACCGCCCGGCCCATCTCCCGGTCCGGTTCGCACCATAGAACTGCAGGACGCCGCGGATACGGCCGTCATGGCATACGGCGCGGTCCATTGCCTGATATTTAGATACGCTGCTTTTTGCCATGTTTTTACGGATACGCAGCACATCAGCTGCCACGCCATCGGCTACCTGCAAGCTTTCTGCCACGGTTTCCTTTGTCAGTTTTTCCAGAGAAAGCTCTGTATTGTCGTTAAGCCATGCCAGCAGCTGATTCCGGCTGTTCGGGTTCGAGAGCCCCGTCAAAGCAATCGCCTGCTGCATCAAGTCTTCCTTGTGCTCGGCGTCAATGGCAAGGGCGCCTTTCACAAGATCCATATCCAGCTGTATACCGCGGCAGTTGAGTTCGTAATCGATAACCCAGTCTTCCTGTACCCAATCCGGGACTGGGTAAGCCGCCAGCCGCTGGTAATCTGCCATCTCCGTAACCACGTCTTGGGCATTGTATTCTTTGAACGTTCTCCATTTATCCGGATCATGCTTCGGCAGATTCCGCGTCCGGTTGCCGTTCCGCTTCGTCGGTTTACAAGGTACACAGAAATAGCGTATCAACGCCTTGCCGGCCGCCATTTTGCGTTTATCCTCAGGAAGGCCTAGCGCCTCGCCCAATCTTGCCAGCCCTGCCGGGTATCCTAAATATAGCCCGTGCAGCATCGTGCACCGCCACTGACTGGCTGATGTCCGATAGCCGCAGCGGTTAAGACATGTAATTTCAAAGGCAGCGTTGTATGCATGCTTAATGACAGCCGGATTCTGCAGGTCCATGAGAACCTGCGCCGGGATCGTCTGTCCTGATGCCAGATCAATGACTTGTACTTTCCCAAAATCATAGGCATAGGCAAACAGCAAGATTTCAAAGACATCGGTGTCGCAATACTTATACAAGCCGGACTTTCCAATATCCACATCGGAATACGTTTCTATATCTACGCTTAAATGTTTCATGCGATACTCCTTATGTAAAAAGGGGCCCAGTATCGGGCCCCCGTGTCGTTACATCGGCTGTCCTGTCAGGGGGTTCACGCCACCTGCGGTCGGCGTAGGCTGAGCCTGTACGGCTTTAAATACGGATTTGGCCGACGGCGCCGAACCGCCCAAGGGTTCCCCATCTGCGATTTTCTGCACGGGGCCTAGCCCACAACCAATACCTTTCTTGCCCTGGAAGTTGTACGGGAAGAAATTGACGTAAATGTTGGCGTAGATGCCGCTGTAAATCTGCGTCGCCGCCAGAATCGGGGATCTGTCCGGGCCAACGACTTCTACAGGCTTCGTTTCCGGGCTGGAGGCAGTGAATACCCAATGGCCTTTGCATTCCGGACCGAATTCATTGCCGCTTTGCGTCAGGCCGTCGCCGTCCCATACTGGAATCGGCACCCTCTGCGGCGCAGCCCCGTTCCATTTCCCAGCCAAACCATTTCGCGTAGCCGCGACAATCGCTTGGTCAATCTTTGCCTTTGCCGCCGTATCCGTTTTCGGGACTAATACCGTCACCTGATATTTCTTTTCTGCTTTCGGGTCGCGGGCATAGGGCTGCATTAAATGTACATAGCTGAGTCTTACGTTTTCCAAAACAATACCTGTATTTTCCATATTAGTTATCCTCCTGAAAATCAATAATTTCTACTTTAACAATCAATTGTTCAATTTCTCTTGGGTCTAACTCCATCTCTAAACTATTAGGACTATCTGGGCTAAAGGTAACCATAAATACGTCTGCATACTCGTCGTATCGTAGTTTCATATTCTCGGTTTGCAGAGCGTCGAAATCATCTGGGGCAATCGCTTCCAGAGGATTATCGCTAAGAAGCGCCAGCCCTTTGCAGTTCCCGCCTACTCTATACGTAAGGGAACCGACATACTATTTGTATTGAAACGTAACCTGTATTGTGTGCGTTCCAGTAGAGCTTCGTAATGCAGGATAATATTTCATTATATTTTCCCTCCTATCGCTTTAAATACATCAGCCGCTTTCGGCTGCATCGTAACTGCCGGCCGTTTATCTGACGCAGGGGCCAGCGTCGGCTTACCCGGCTTTTTCTCTACATAGTCCCCTACCAATTCCGCAAAGACACTCTTGCCGACAGCCTTTTCCGTCTGTGCCAGCGTCAGCGGCACACGGTTATATAAAATCGATTCGTCGATACCGTGCGCCATGAGCCTTGCAAAAGCGGCGTCCTGATCCGTAAAGGCACGACTGCCGCGGCCCTCTACGGCCTTCCAGCCCGGCACGTCTTCGCCTTTCAGGCAGCAGGACAGCGCGTATTCCTGCAGATCCTCCGCCCAGGACTTGAGTTCTTTTGCCGTTTCTAAGTACCGCCCTAACTCCTGCATGGTAACCAGCGCCGGGTTCTGATGCGTTTCCATAACGTCGGCCATGGCGCTGTAATGCTCGGACCGGGCTTTGCATTGGGCTTTCGCCCGGCAGAACCGGCACCAATCCCCTACGGCAAACGTGGACTCGTCAGAGAAGGCTTCCTCGGCTTTTGGCTTTACGACGTCATTTCCCCATGCGATGAGATCCGCTGGTTTCATTACGTCTTCGCTGATATTGCTAAGACGAGGCTGAACAATACACATTCGCACCTTGGTAAACGGGTACAGCATGCCATAAGCCTGCATTGCCCCCAAGGCGTACAGCCTCATTTGGGCATTATTTTCCGCGCTGACCGGTACGCCTTTGCCGTATTTAAAGTCAATAACATACAGTTCATACGGCGTCATAATCAGACAGTCCGCCGTGCCAAATCCTTCTGGTACATAGGCGCTGAAGTCCAAGCGCTTTTCGGCGACGACATACGGCTTCGTTTTATACAGCAGCATCCACCGTTTGATGTAGTCCAGATATTCGTCCGTATAGCCTTCCATCTCCGGCTGATACAGCTCGTGTTTCTTCAGCTTATTGTGCCGCCGCGTATAGGTGGCCTGGCTCATTGGCTCGATGGCGTAGCGCCGCAGTTTGAGCTCTGCGATAGCGTGGGCCAGTGTCCCTTCGGCGGCATAGGTGCTGCCCGTATCCGGGAACGTAGCTTCCAGCCGCGGTGCCGCGGTGCAGTGCAGCCAGCGGTGCGCGGCGGACGCGCTCAATAAGGCGTGCTGGGTCATACTCTCGCCCCCAGTGCCCGCAGGTCTGTCGCCAGTTCCCCGTAGCGTTCTTTCGGGATTTCAAACATAGACGGTACACCGTATTTCTGCATCAGCGCCTGCAGTTCCGGCATCTTGCCGGCATCCATCAGCGGAGACGCCGCTGCCAGCAATTCGTCCAATGTGTATTCTTTGATAGGTGCTGCCGGAACGACGGCCTGCGGCGGTTCTGAAGCCGGCGGCGTAACGGCAGGCGGTTCTGCCGGGGTCACGGGCTGCGGTGCTGCAGGCACCACGGCTTCTACGACCGGCGCGGCTTTCGTTTCCGCAATCGCTTGCGTTTTTTCCTGCGGCAGCGCCACATCTACATGTACCTGCTTGGGCTCAGCCGCATGCAGCGCGTTCATTACCAATTGCTTCAGCTCTTCGTCAAATACGACATTCAGTTTACCATTTACGTTAATATTAACATTGAAATCCATAAGTTATTCCTCCTCTTTACAATTCAGTACCATTTGTGTGTAATAGGAATCTTTTAATTCAAAGCCCATCGCCCGACGCCCCATACGTAACGCCATGACAGGCACACTGCCAATGCCGGCAAACGGGTCGAGCACAATATCATCTGGATTGGTCCAGAGCTCCAGACAACGGGCAATCAAATCTAGCTGCAGCGGGCAGATATGCCGTTCGTCCTTTTCCTCTCGTGCGGCGGCCTTGTTGAGCGTATTACTTTGCCGGATATCCATCCATACCGGCGATGCGTAGCGCCGCCATACCTGATGGCTATATACGGGATCCGTGTTATACTTCTTTTTGGCTTCGACCAGCTCTGCATCCGGCATTGGTCGCGGTCCTTTTACTCCGTCCGGTTCATTGTCGCCGTAGAAGCGTTCCAATCCGTCCAGATGCGCTACGGGCTCCGGATTCTCCCCGGGCTTACGAAACGTAAGCACATAGTCCGGCAGTCCCATCCGGCACATAGCCGAATCCTTGCAAAGCTGCTTATGCATCAGCCCCAGGGCCTTCGTTCGCGTCGCTTCGACTAGCGGGTCTTTCCATACCACAACGCGGCTATGGTAGATGAACCCTTCGGCCTCAAATGCCCGAATAATCTCTCCGGGAAAATCTTTCAGCCCAATTACTCCGTCCCGGCTTTTCATCTTTGGGATATCCATACAGTGTACCGATACCAGCCGCCCTGGCATCAGCACCCGGGCCAACTCATGGATGAGATACCCAAAGTGCATATAAAACTGCGCATCATTGGCACTGTTGCCCATGTCCCGGTCGCTGTTGCTGTACGTGTACAGCGAAGAAAAAGGCGGCGAAAAGAGGCTGTAGTGAATACTGTTGTCAGGGAGCCCTTTCAGGATCTCGACGGAATCGCCGTGATACAGCGATACCCGCCGTGATACATACTGATCCAAGACCTTACAGGAGTTCATAGCAATCGCCTTCATGTTCGAATAAAATAGGTTTCCCTTTAGCTATCGCATAGGCAAACTCAGCCATGCAGCCTTTAGATGTCTGCCAGTCGCCGCATAACAGCAAGACATCACAAACATCTAAAAGGGCAAAACATTTCTGCAGCCCCACTGCATACGGTACACTGTCATACATAAACCCGAACTGATGAATCGGGGATACAGGTACAGCCTGCGCTACATCAAGCGCCTGCATCTCTAAGATCTCGCCAGCGGCATAGATGTGAACCGTATCCTCTGGACGTTTTTCTGCAAGTAACGGGTGTTCCCATTCTGCCAACGCTTCAACGATTTTTTGAACGGCTTCCGCATTTTCCTTTTTTCCTTCATACGGATGCGCTACGTATAGTAAGTTCATACTGCCTCCATTTCTGCCCAAGCGGGCAACTTCATATTCATTTGCGGTTCATACGCTGCCAGGACTCGGCAGGTCTGTGACAGTTCCTGTTTGACCGATTCTCTAGTCAGTTTGGCCATCTTCTGCCGCATCCTGATCGCGTCCGCTTCTTTTCGTTCAATGTTTTCCTTGACGCAGCCTTCTTTGGCTGAAATGATAATGTACACGTGGACCGGCTTTTGCTGTCCAAATCGCCAGCACCGGCGCACGGCCTGATAGTACTGCTCATAGCTGTCTGACAGGCCGACAAATATCATGTTGTGGCAGTTCTGCCAGTTCATACCAAAGCCGGCAATACTGGGCTTGGTAATCAGGCATTTCAGCATCCCGACGGAAAAGCCCAGCATGGTATTGGTCTTGTACGCCGCTTTATCAGAGCCCCGCACCTGCCGGGACAGCCGGCACTGCGCATGGAGTTCCTCCGATTCCGCATTCAGGTCGCACCAGATCAGCCATTGTTCGGTGCTGGCATTGACCAGCTCCGCTGCCGCTTGGCAACGCTTTTTCAGGGATTCTTTCCGGGCGTTGCGCCGGGCGGTCAAGGTAAGCTTTTCCATGACCGGGGCGTCGCCGTCCACGATGATTTCATGCACCTGCAGCTCTGGCAAGGTATATCCTGCATCGTGATAGCCAAGGCTGGCCGGATTATCTAATACGACGGCCCAGCCTGCCATCCATCGCCAGAAGCTGTTTTCTGCGTGCCCTTTTAGCCGCCATTTCGACGTATCCCCGCCGTCGTGGACGAAGTACATCGACAGCATTTCTGTCCGGGTCATGACGCCGAGAAATTCGGCATGGTTTCCCAGCTCCATGTAATCGTTCGGCGCCGGTGTCGCCGTGCAGGCCAGCCGGTACGGCGTATGAGAAAAGGCCTGTATCAGCTGAGTACGCACTTTGCCGGTAAACGATTTGAGGATCGACGATTCATCCAGCACCACGCCCGCAAAGGCCGACGTATCAAAGCGGTTAAGCTTCTCGTAATTTGTGATGCAGATGCCTTCTATGACGTCGTCCTGGTTGTCGCATACAGCTGCCGGAATACCGAAGCGGGTTCCTTCCTGCGCAGTCTGGGACGCGACTGCCAGCGGCGCAAGGATTAACACAGGTCTGCCCGTATGACGGCATACTTCATTGGCCCATGCCAGCTGCATCAGCGTTTTCCCCAGCCCACAATCCGCAAATATCGCGGCTCTGCCCTTCGCCAATGCCCAGCGCACAATGTCCCGCTGGAAGTCAAACAGCACGGCTGGCAGGTGCTGCGCCGGTACCTCAAACCCATGGCATTCGGCCGGCCGTGCCTTGGCTAAAATAAATGATTCATAGTCCATAGTATCGCCTGTTATATCCCATTTTCGGATAACAAACGCCGCAATTTATCTTGCATCAGTGCTTGCATGATTGGATTCGGTGAACTATGCACTACTGACTCAGCCATATGCGCCAACAGATGTAACGCCGATGCTGCATTGCCTTTTACAGTAAGAACTTGCCGGACTTTGCCATCCCCGGTATCAAGATTCGCCATTACGACAATGACTTCACCGTTAGTACCATCTATGGGCAAATCAAGCATAGAATTAAGTGCGTTATCGAATACTTTTTCGTTTACCATTTGCATCGTCTCCTGTTCTGTGCTATAGTGGAATCGGAAAATTATTTTTGTTTTGGGCTGACTTCTGCGCCAACAGGAGCCAGCTCTTTTTTTTGCCTGCGAAGGCGCTGCCGGATGCGTTCACGCCGAACGCCCTGCAAGTACCCGGCAACGAATACTGCTCCGAATACCATATTGCGATCCCACCGATCATTCAGATTAAACGGCTGAATGCGGAGCTGTGTCCGAATTGTAGCCTCATCAATAATCGGCTCCGTCTTGATCATATCGTCAAGCGTCGTTTTCCAAACTAATCGGGCCGCTTCCTCACCGGTTACGAGTACCTCATCAAACATGGTCATCACCTCCCTTCTCAGTGGATAATCAGGCCGCCGTTGTACATGGCCAGGATAATCAGCATGATTCCAAGCAGCACCGCCGCCAAAATAATGACCGTAGACCGTAAGGTATCCGCTTCGTCCTGTAATTCCATGACATATTCCCATCCTTCTTCTGACAAGCCGTTGAAGGTTTCCATCTTATCCCTGTCCCCAGGCTGGCCCTGCCGATTGACCCACGGCGGCACGACAGGCTTTTGCAGGTTTGAAAACGCTACACCGGCCGCCCGGTCAATCATCTTATAGTCGCATCGCTCATCGAGTTGAGCGGCTTTTTCTATCTCATTCATGCCAATTCCACCCCCGGAAATAGTTCATCATCTTTAGTTACGACGCGGAGCTGCTGCGGATGTTTCCGCATGAACCCTTCACGCCGCTGCGCTTTTGCCCGTAACCACTCAATCAGAGTCGAGCGTTCGATGCACACCAGCCGTCCGGATTTAAACGCCGGCAAGCCTTCATGCAGCCATTTATCGACCGTTTCCAACGACGTACCGGTAATGGCCGCAACGTCATGCCGATTGTAAATGATCCGGTTTTCAAGAGCGATTTTGTCCCGAAATGCCATTATGTCCGCCTCCATTCATCCTTGGGGTACATACTCCATAAGGTCTATATTATCTATTGTCGGCTTCAGATACTTGTTGAAGTTATGGCACCATTCTTTTATCGTGCGGCCGCCGTAGGCGATGACGCGGACCGTGCCGTCGTCATCGACATACGCGCCGAGGGAAAATACCTGCCGTTTTTTTTGTCCTGTTTTCATCAGCAAGGTTCCTCCGTTCTATGGCCAAGATATAGGTTAATGAAGTATACTTGCCCTTTACCCGTAACCTTCGTCGTTTTCGTGACTCGGATCGTGCCGTCGGGGTTATTAAATGCTGTTTCTTTGACTTCAAACAAGCCCATTTCCATAGCTTTTTGCGTTGGCATGTTCTTGGAACTGCCGCTCTTAATGGGATAGCCTTCGTCACGGAGCTGCTGGAACAAACGCTTCTGCCCGGTTTCATAGCCGTTCTGCTTGAGCAGCTTAGCCAGGTCGCCGATCAGGATGCTCGTATGGCTGGCGCTGACGGCCCCGGCGAATAACACCTTCGGGCGGTCGGCTTCGATTTGCTGTTCGGCCTGCTGCCGCGCTTCTTTTTCCTGCTTCAGCTCTGTCGCTAGTCTGATAAGGAAGTCCGGCTCTGTAATCGCTTTATGCAACGCATCATCGGTCATGTATGCGCCATGCTTGCGGATGGTCGGCAATACTTCGTCGAATACCCAGCGTTCGAATTTTTCGGCGGCAGGAAGTTTGCTTCGGATAATCAAGCGGTATACATCGCCTTCTGGGATGAAGATCATCGAAAGCTGTTGAATTGCTGGACTTCCATCGGCTCGTTGACCTGTCTCTACCCCTATACGGTGTTTTACGGTATGGGGACAAAATTGATTTACTGCGTCATTGGGTCTTGCATACCCTAAAGCTTTAGCCACATCGCTAGCGCAGAATAAAATCTGTTCGTGCTCCACTACCGTTCTGATTTCTCCAAATTCAGCGTTTTTAAAAATTTGTACGTTGTTCATAAATTAATCCTCCTCATTTTTATACTTACAGATAATTTTTTTCTTATATTTGCGACACGTGGGGCAAAAAAATATCGCATCCATTTCTTCAGCCGAAAGATCTAGGGCTTCCCCAATTAATCTGGCTTCTTTGATACTCAGAAATTGGCCAGATGGCTCCATCTTTCGGTATAAACTAGCAGCACTACACCCAATTAGCTTTGCAAGGTCTGCAACGGAAAGCCCACATTCAACAATCTTTCCCCTCAGCTTATTAACGTTGATCATGATCTCATCCCCCCTTTCGGTTTTTATTGTCTCATCGTCGAGACTGATTATATTCTATCTCATATTTTATACATTGTCAATGCTATTGTAAAATTTTTGATACTGCAACAATATTTTATAAAACACCATTCTCATATATAAAAAAATATGGTATTATAAGTATGAGAAAAGGAGTGTTCATTATGAAAAATATTGGTTCAACAATCAAAGAACGACGACTTAAACTGAATATATCTGTTGATGAATTAGCTGAAAAATTAGGAAAAAGTCGAGCTACTATATATCGTTACGAAGGTAACGATATCGACAGTATGCCTGTTAGTGTTCTGGAGCCCTTAGCCGCAGCACTAGATACAACTCCATCGGAACTAATGGGTTGGGATACACCGCAATCAAATACAGAACCCAAATCACCCGCATCTGTACCTGCGTTAAACAAATTATGCGGCCAATTACAAAACATACCCGATGTTGTACAAAAAGATATCATTGATTGGGCGTCTGAACGCATTAATAGTTATGAAAAACAATTCGCAAAAAATTTACGCGAATATCGAGACCTTAAAGATGTGACTCGTCGAAGCATAGAATCAGCTACAGGAGTAAATTCTGAAACTATACTATATATTGAGAGGGGCAGAATAGATAAATTAACACCTAGTATAGCGTCTAAGCTGGCGAAATATTTCGGGATTAACGTAGCAGATATGTATAGGTACGATATTTCTTCTCTACTTTCAAAAAATGCTACAGAAACAAATTATGCTTCTCCTAATAAGATGATCATTTCATGTGAAAATGTGTCGAAATCTGATAACAAATATCGATTAAGAGCGAGTTTAATACGAAAATTGGCCACTGATTTTATGCAAGAAAACAAGCAAAAATGCTTTTCTGAAGAACAAGAAAAAAGGGGGTACGATATCATAAGCCATTCATCTTTTATAGAAATAGTTATCAAAACTGCAGAAAAACTAGATATATCTCCTCTTGACAAATCCTTTATTGAAGCTTTTTGCGGAGCATTATTTAGCACCGATATCACATTAGGGGATATTACAATGGACGGAGATCATGTATCAAATTACCTTGCAAAACTTCTATCGCGTTTACATCTAAACGGATACCCTCAAAAAAACAGATGAAGAACAAGTCATATACGTCGGCAACGTATACCCTAAAACAAGGAGGATTTTACTATGAACACGTTCTTAGGAATATTCTGCGTAGTAGTATTTATATGGACGGTATTTTCTTTGATTAAACCATCTATAGGTGCACCGTTTTTCAAAAAATCCGCACGAAAAAAGGTTGTTGGCGTTTTCTTTATCATGATTATCATCTTTGGCTTAGCCGCTCCAAAGAAAGAAACGCCAGAACAGCCCAAGGAAGCCACGCAGAAAGTCCAGCAAACAGATACTTCGGAGCAAAAAGCTAAAACAGAAGAACCATTTCATATGAATGATGCTGAAACTGCAATTCAGGCCGTGTATGACCAGATTGCCCAACAGAGAGGAACCGGAACGCCGACCGTAGACGTTAGCTTTGCAAACTATGCCCAGTGGGAGTCTGCACCTGGCTTGATTGAAAGTAACGGGACGTTCACATTATCGTCAGAAGAGGGCTTAACCCATAAGTTCAGCGCACGCTGGGGTAAAAATTCAGCGGATTTAATACGATTAGAAATTGACGGTCAACGCATTTTTTACAGTGAAGAATTACAAGACCATTATATGGATAAGTATGATCCTCAAAACAAATAATCTTGACAGTTAACGAAAAAAAATCCCGCCACCGTGCGCCAACACGATGACGGGAAGGGCTGATCGGTACGCCAATACCGCATCAGCAAATATAATCCAGACCAAGACCAATGGGCTGATTACACTATAAGTATACCATAATCAGCCCCTGCTTAAAAGGAGGCTGATGCTTCATGGCTAAAAAACGACCTGACGGACGATATAAAGCAAGCATTATCATTGACGGAAAACGGAAGTATTTCTATGGTAAATCATCTAAAGAGGCCCAAGAGAAAAAACAGAAGTATCTCGATACGCTGAAAGTTGCGCCGAATCTTGACGAATCCGTAACGTTCGGCCAATGGGCCGTCATCTGGCTCCGCGGGGCCAAAAGCTCCCTGTCAGAGAATACGTTCGTATCCTACGCGGCCCAGATGCGCCGCTATCTTTTACCGGTGTTTGCCAAAGTAAAACTTATTGATTTACAGCCCCATATGTTTCGTGACCTGATTACGCAGCTCTTAGAACGAAAGCTCAGCAACCGTACTGTGCAGTATGCCCTCTCTGTCGCCCGCATTGCCCTAAATCAGGCCGTAAACGACGGCTTACTAGGGAAATCACCTATGAAGGGTGTAAAGCTGCCTAAAACGGAAAAAACGAAAGTACAGGCGCTGACAAAAGAAGAGGCCCATGCCCTATTATCGGCAATACGCAACAAAAAACATTATAATCTGTACTGGGTTGCGTTGTACACAGGCCTGCGCCGATCAGAGCTGCTGGGCCTGCGGATAAGCGACATAAATGAAACAGACAGCACGATTACCGTATCGCAGACCGTCTTGAACATAAAAAATAAGGTCGTCATATCTCCGACAACGAAAAATGCTTCATCCCGCCGGACGATTTCCGTTGATGCCCAGACCCTCACCATTATCCGCAGTCAGAAAACATTAACGTATAAAGAGCAGATGAGGGCGAAAGACTATGAACGCAACGACCTGTTATTCGCCCGTCCAGACGGCAGGCCATACGATCCGAAATATATCAGCCATACGGCAAATACGTACGGCAAAGCGGCAGGATTAGAGCATGTTTCATTCCACATGCTGCGCCATACGCATGCGACGCTGTTGATATTGGCCGGCGTACATTTTAAAGTCATACAGCACCGCCTGGGGCACTCGACGTTTCAGCAGACAATGGATACGTACGGACACATCATACCAGCCCTTGAAGAACAAGTGGTTGACAAATTGGCAGGTTTGATTTGACCCCCGGCATGACCCCACCGCAAAAAATTTCCACCTTTTTTAAGCCGTTTACAGCCATGCGGGGTCAAATTCTATTGCTCACAAAGCGCATGGTTAAGCCATCCGTAGATTTCCGCGAAGAGCCTTAGGATCTGGCGTCGTACGACGTAAGGGTTCAAGTCCCTTCACTCGCACCATGCAAGGCAGAATCAGCAGTTGCTGGTTCTGTCTTTTTTCGTTGTCCCCACAACATCTGGTGTCTTTGACATCATTTTGCCCCCATCACCAGAGCATCAGCAACCCTTATATTCTCCCGCACCGGTGCTGCCGTCGTTGCAATCCTAAAAATATCTTTTTTCCATATACTAATATGCCCACATCGTATCTCGTTATTCTCAAAATTCATATCAATTTTATTCTCAATTACTATAGACATTTTGAGAAAGCAGGTATATACTATAGGAACATCCCATACTGCGCAGCAACATAGTACTGAAATGGTTTTCTTAGGAGGAATGCCTTATGAAATTCGCTAAATTTATATTGCCTTACGTATTAATTTCGCCGGTGTCCGTAGCCGTATTTTTCATCGCCCTCTTTGTGTCCTGTATCGCCATTGAATTCGTTATGAACGGCATGCTGCATGCATTAGGAGTCTTCTCCCTCGTATCGCAAACCTTCCGCAATATTTTCGTATCCGCAGCCGGATCCGGCATTTCCCTGATTACTGCCGCATTGTTCATGAATAAGGCAGTCCATGAAATGAGACAGCTTCAATTTATACATTAGAATATACAGCATTTGACACTCTGCATACACTGCAGAGTATTTTTTTGCCGTTTTACAATCACTCTCTGCCAAAAGCCTCGTTCATCCGCTCTAAAAACAACTCCGCTGCCGGCGAGAACACCTGATACTTTTTCCAGATGACGTTCATGCCCGACTCCAATAACGGCATCAGCGGTCGAAAACAAAGGGGACTGTCTTCCGACGTATGGGCCAGCTTATCGAGGGTCACGGCATAGCCTATGCCGGCTTCCACCATAATGGCCGCGTTGTACACGAGATTAAACGTCGTCACGACATGGAGTCTGTCAAAATCGTCGCCGAACCAGTCGGCAAACTCATTTTCCGTCCGGCGCTGTGTCATGACCTGCCGCGAGCAGATGAGAGGCACGTCGAGAAGGTCTTCTTTCCGAATGCTCTCTTTGGCTGCCATGGGGCTATCCTTTCGCATGATAACGCCCCAGCGGTCCTTGCTGGGCAAATTGATGTAATCGTACTTGGAAATATCGGCAGGCTGAATCAGGATGCCGAAGTCGAGAAGCCCCTTGTCCAGCCGTTCGGTTACGTCTTCGGCGTTGCCGCTGTACAAATGGTAATGAATATCCGGATATTCCTCCTGCAGCTCCCGGATGATTTCAGCAATCTGCCGGATAGCCTGCGTCTCGCCGCCGCCGATGTAAATATCGCCGCTTACGGCGTTTTCCCTGGCCAAAAACTCCGCTTCCGTCTTGTCGACCATGGAAATGATTTCTTCCGCCCGCTTGCGCAGCCGCATCCCTTCCGGCGTAAGGACGACGCGATGGCTTTTTCGCATCAAAAGCTGACAGCCTAATTCTTCTTCCAAGTCCTTAATCTGCCGCGACAATGTCGGCTGCGTCAGGTGAAGAAAATTCGCCGCTCCCGTAATGTTCCCCTCGCGGGCTACGGCTAAAAAATACCGAAGCACTCTCAGTTCCATGCTCTCTCCTCCTCTATCACTGCTGCCGTCGTATTCTTTATATATCTTTAAGTTCTTCTTTTGATTTTCATTATGGCCTCCTATGAAATGCCTGTCAAGTATATCATGAGATAAAATCAAAGCATTAGCTATATATCTGCATCGGCGTTACAATAAAGACAGCAAGGAGGTGACCTCGAATGACCGCAGCCGCAGAAACCGATATATTCAAGATACAAAGGAATCTGTCCGACGCCGGATTCGCCCCTTCCCTGATTCAGAAATTTCTCAGCCTATCTCAGCAAAAAAAGCGAAAGGAACAGTATCTGCTGCTGGCTCGCCATCGGGCGGAGCTGCTCGAGGAATTACATCATACGCAGTATAAAATCGACTGCCTTGACTACATGGTCTACGTCATGAAAAAAGAGGACAAGCCGATTGATGGACATGTATGAGGAGGTACATATGAAACGAACGACTTTAGCTAAGAAACTTCGGATAGCCCTGGCCGTCATGGCGTTCGCCGGCTGCGCGACGAGTTTCGCCGCCGACAGCACAGCAGATGCGGCCGCGGCGCCGGCTGCAAAGACGCAAAATGAAATGAAAAGACAACTTACAAGGGAGGCAACCTATATGGAAGAACAATTGACATTAACACAAGAATGGGATAAAACATTCCCCAAAAGCGATAAGGTCAACCACCGCAAAGTCACATTCCACAACCGCTACGGCATTACCCTCGCCGCCGACCTGTACGAACCGAAGCACTATGAAGGCAAGTTAGCGGCTATCGCCGTCTGCGGCCCCTTCGGTGCCGTCAAGGAACAGGCTGCGGGCCTGTACGCCCAGACCATGGCCGAACGAGGATTCCTAACCATCGCCTTCGACCCGTCCTTTACCGGCGAAAGCGGCGGCCAGCCGCGATACGTCGCCTCGCCGGACATCAACACAGAAGACTTCCAGGCAGCCGTCGATTTCCTTTCCGTTCAGGATAACGTCGATCCGGAAAAAATCGGCATCATCGGTATTTGCGGCTGGGGCGGCATGGCCCTGAACGCCGCGGCTATCGATACGCGCGTCAAAGCAACCGTCGCCTCGACGATGTACGATATGACCCGCGTGACGGCCAACGGCTATTTCGACGCTGAAAACAGCGAAGAAGCGCGCTACGCAAAACGCAAAGCCTTGAACGCCCAGCGCACGGAAGATTACAAAAAAGGCTCCTATGCCTTAGCCGGCGGACTTCCCGACGAACTTCCAGCCGACGCCCCCTTCTTCGTAAAAGATTACTACGATTATTACAAGACGAGCCGCGGCTATCATCCCCGTTCGCTCAATTCCAACGGCGGCTGGAACGTCACGTCGTCCCTGTCGTTCCTGAACATGCCCATCCTGCAGTATGCCGATGAAATCCGCAATGCCGTCCTGATTATCCATGGCGAAAAAGCCCATTCGTGCTACTTCAGCCGCGACGCCTATGCCAAATTAAAGGGTGATAATAAAGAACTCCTGATCATCCCCGGCGCAGTTCATACCGATTTATATGATAAAACCGACGTGATTCCCTTTGATAAAATGACGGAATTTTTCCGAGCCAATTTATCCTAATTATCTCGTTTCACCACTGCATCTGTACAGACGTCAAGGGAGGTATTACCAATGCCTACGACTGCCATTCCCTCTATAATCCTGAATAACGGCGTATCCATGCCGATATTAGGCCTGGGTATCTACGCCCTCCACGGCGCGGACTGCGAGCGCGCCGTCTGCGAAGCCGTCGACCTGGGTTACCGCCTGTTCGACACGGCCCAGATGTACGGCAACGAACGAGAACTGGGCAATGCCCTGAAAGCCTGCGGCGTGCCGCGGGAAGAAGTATTTATCACGACGAAGCTCTATTCACCGACAACGACGTATAAAAAGGCCAAAGCGGCTATTTCGGAATCCCTCAAAGCTCTGCAAACCGATTATATCGACCTGCTGCTGATCCACGAGCCTTACAGCTCGTCCCTCGAGATGTATGAAGCCATGAAAGAGGCCTATGAAGACGGTAAAATCAGGGCTTTAGGCATTTCCAATTTCAGCGCCGCCCGCTATTTAAACTTCATTCAGTCCTGCGGCGTCATTCCGGCAGTCAATCAAGTAGAAGCCCACGCCTTTTATCAGCAAAAGCATTTGCAGGCCGTCCTTGAACAACACGGCACGCGCATGGAAGCATGGAGCCCCTTTGCGGCCGGAAAGAACCATTTCTTTACCAATCCTATATTACAGTCCGTCGGCAAAAAGTACGGCAAGACGGCGGCTCAAGTCGGCCTGCGCCTCCTCGTCCAGCGCGGCGTCGTCGCCATTCCTAAGTCAGGCCATGCCGGCCGGCTGAAACAAAACCTCGACATTTTCGATTTTTCCTTATCCGACGAGGACTTGCAGCAAATTCAGTCCCTAGAAGGCGAACGCAGCTTATTCGGCTGGTACGATTAGACGCAATGTCATCATAAAACTTATCATGCACAACTAAACGGCAAAGAACGAGCACGATTCTCTTCTTTGTCGTTTTTCTTGACAACCTGCGCCGCCGCAGGCCATACTAAATGCATATTCATTAATTTACAGGAGGCTGCCATGACATTTGCATACTTAGTAATGGGCCCGTTCGACAGCCGGACGGACCGCGCCGCCATACACGACGGCATGATACAGGTAATCGGCGTCGCCGACGTGCAGGACGCGATTGCCGTCGCCAAAGAATTGCAGGAACAAGGAATCAGCTGCATTGAGCTGTGCGGAGCCTTCGGGCCGGAGAATGCCAAGAAAATCATCGACGCGACGGGAAATACCATTCCCATCGGCTTTGCAACGCACCTTCCCGAGCAGGAAGCTCTGTATCAAGCTACCTTCTCCGCATAATAGGAACGATAAAAAATGGACTGCCAGCGCATGACGGGCAGTCCATTTTTTATCGTCTCATATGAAGTTCTGTATCATCGGCCTCTGCCGACGAATCGTCAGGCAGCTATCAGGCCTTCATCTTTTTGATTTCTTCTTCCAGTACGGGCATGACTTCAAAGAGGTCGCCGACGATGCCGTAGTGAGCAAACTGGAAAATAGGAGCGTCGGGATCGGTGTTGACGGCGATGATGATGTCCGAATCCTGAACGCCTAATTTATGCTGAATCGCGCCGGATACGCCGAGAGCAATGTAAATCTTCGGCGCAATCTTCTTGCCTGTAATACCGATCTGAATATCGTGCAAGGCCCAGCCGTTGTCGACGAGGGGCTTCGATACGCCGAATCCGGCTCCGATCGCTTCAGCGAAGGCTTTTACCTTGTTCATGCCTTCTTCATCGCCTACGCCACGGCCTGCGCCGACGACAATTTCTGCTTCTTCCAGGCTCAGTTCCGCAACGTCGGCTGGCAGCGCTTCGAAAGCCGTGACCTTCTGTACGGCCTTCAAGCCGCCCAAATCAACGGTTTCCGTAATGATTTCACCGCTGCGGCTGTCGTCGAATCCATTGCCGCGGAAAATCTTGTCGCTGATCGTAGCCAGCTGGGGACGGGTCGTCGTCAAAATCTTGACGAACAGCTTGCCCGTATAGGCCGGACGAATCCAGGTCAGCGTATCGTCGTCGCCTTCATAGCGGACGTCGATGCAGTCGGCGACGAGGCCCAAATTCATTGCGGCAGATAAGCGGCCGCCCAAATCGCGGCCGTTATTGGACGCACCGATGAGGATAACGCTCGGTTCGTATTTTTTAGCGACTTCTTCTACAGCCTTCGTGTATAATACCGAATCAAAGGCCGCCAATTCGGGATTGTTGACGACTACGACGGCGTCGGCGCCATAGGAAATCACATCCTGCGCGGCCTTTTCATCGCCTACGACGAGGCCGACTAATGTATTGTTGCGGGCATCGGCCAATTCACGGCCTTTGCCCAATAATTCAGCACTGAGGGGGCTTACCTTTCCATCTGCGACTTCGACGTAAACCCAGACATTTTGTTTCAATTCCATGATACGGCCCTCCTTATAACAATTTCTTTTCCGCTAATGTGCCGACGAGATTCTTGGCGGCTTCAGCAGCTGTAGCGCCGCTGATCATCGTGCCGACGGGATGAGGCTCGGGAGCAAACATTTCCGTAACCTGCGTAGCCGAGCCGGCTTTGCCTGCTTCCTGAGCGTCCAGGCCCAAATCTTCCAGGCGAAGGACATCGAATACGGCTTTCTTCGCCATCATCGTGCCTCTGACCTTAGGCTGGCGCGGCGTGTTCATCGTTTCCATGACCGAGCAGACCGCCGGCAAGGTAACTTCTACCGATTCGATGCCGCCGTTGACTTTGCGCGTGCCTTTGACGACGCCGCCGTCGACAGCGATCGATTCGGCGTAGGACAAAAGGGACATGCCCAGATGCTGGGCCACGGCCGGAGGAATCTGGCCCGTATCGCCATCGGTCGAGCGCTTGCCTGTAATGACCAAGTCAGCACCGCCGATTTTTTCAATCGCTTTCGCTAAAATTTTTCCTGTTGCCAATGTATCTGAGCCTGCCATCCGTTCATCCGAAACGAGAACACCTTTGTCTGCGCCGATAGCGATGCCCTGACGCATGACTTCGCCGGCCAGGGCCGTCCCCATCGTCACGAGGGTAACGGTGCCGCCGACAGCCTCTTTAACGGCTACAGCCGCTTCGATAGCGTTCATATCCACGGGGTTGAGCATGGACGGAGCGCCGACGCGGACAAGATTATGGTCCTTTGCGTCGATTTGGATATCTGAAACGGCAGGTACTTGTTTTACCAAAACTACGATATTCATATTCGAACCTCCTTCGTGTTGCTGAATACTTGTCTGTTTCTTTTTATATTATGCCATAGTTTTAAAAAATAATCAACTAATAATAGATATTATTTATTAGTTTTACAAAAAATATACCTAGCAGGAAATTTTCAAATCCTCCTATACAAAAACTGCCTGCACAGCCATAAGGAAAAAGGCCTCGGAGAGTATCTCCAAAGCCTTTTTTCTTATTTTTCCGCTGGCTTTTGCTTCTCCGAACTTTTTTTCTCCGCCGCGCAGCACGACGGGCAGCCTCCAGAGCATCCGCCGCTGCAGCATCCTTTCGTTCCCTTAAATAAACCGATAACATGACGAAGGATGTATGCCGCGGCAGCCAGTACGACGACGGCGATGATAATATTGGAAAGGGTCATGATACCCGCTCCCTTCTGCAAATAATAGATGTGCAAATAGTGGCCGACGCCAGGCGCCAACCACCATTTGCATATAGTATAGAATATATTATGCGCCTAAGCCAAGCAGTAAGGACCCATGATACGTAACGAACGCCAATACATAGGCGAGAACGACGCACATACCGTTTAAGAGGAACAGCATCTTCCAGGAGTTTGTTTCGCGCTTGATGACCGCCATGGCCGCGACGCAGGGCATGTACAGCAGGGTAAATACCATCAGGGCCAAGCCGACAGCCGGGTTAAAGCTCGGGTCTTCCTGCAGATACGTAACGAGGTTTTCCTGGTCTTCTTCGTCAGCCTGTACGCTGTAAATCGTAGCCAGCGTAGAAACCATGACTTCTTTCGCAGCCGAGCAAGAGACGATGCCTACGCCGATCTTCCAGTCGAAGCCGAGAGGCGCGATGACCGGTTCAATAAAATGACCAATGGTAGCAGCATAGCTTTGAGAAATTTTTTCCGACGCTTCTTGTTCGTCGAGAAGGGCGATATTGTCGTCGGCGGCAACCTTCAAATCATACAGAGGCAAGGCCTGAGCATATACGGCCGGATTCTGTTCCTGTAAGGCGGCAAAGCCGGCAGGATATGCAGGTTCTTCTGCCGCAACCGTTTCTTCAGATGCAGCTTCTTCGCCTTCCGCTTCTTCCGGAGCTTCCGCCGCCGCAATCATCGATTCATACATGCCGTTTAATTCCGCATTATCTTCCAGAGAAGCGATGCCGTAGCCCTGAAGGACGGCAGCCTGCTGTACTTCCATCTGTTCTTCTACGTTTGCCCGGGCCGCTTCAAAATCCTGAGAGTATTCGACGTCCATGGGATAAGCTGTTAAGAACCAAACGATGATGGACGCGCCGAGAATAAAGGTACCGGCTTTTTTCAGGTACAATACGCTCCGTTCCCACATATGCATGAGCACGTCTTTTACCGTCGGAATATGATAGGGCGGCAATTCCATGACGAAAGGTTCTTTTTCACCTTTAAAAAGAGTATGACGGAGTACGACGGCAACTAAAATCGCAACGATAATCCCTAACAGGTAAATGCCAAATAAGACGGTACCGCCGTTTCCGGAGGCTCCAAAAAAGGCCGCGATGAGCAAAGTATAGACAGGTAAGCGAGCGCCGCAGCTCATGAAGGGCGCAGCGAAAATCGTAACGAGGCGATCCTTTTCATTGTCCAGCGTACGAGCGGCCATAATGCCCGGAACGGTGCAGCCAAAGCCGAGGATCATCGGGATAAAGGACTTGCCGTGCAGCCCCATGGCGCGCATGACGCGGTCGATGAGGAAGGCGGCGCGGGCCATATACCCCGTGTCTTCCAGCAAACTGATAAAGAAATACAAGATAACGATGAGGGGCACGAAGCTCATAACCGAACCGACACCGCCGACGACGCCGTCGACGACAAGGGAGCGAATCTGTTCGTCGGCAATGACGCCGCTAAGCCAGTCGCCAAGCATGCCGAACAGCGTATCCAACCATTCCTGCGGATAGGCGCCGATATCGATAACCGCCGTAAACATAGCCCACATCAAAGCTAAGAAAATAGGAATGCCTAACACCCGATGCGTCAGGACGCGGTCGATTTTATCGGACAACGTATCACCTGTCCCGACAGCGATGACGGAATGATTGAAGGCCTGTACAGCAAACTGATGGCGGCATTGGGCAAAATAGAAATCCAAATCGATTTTATCCTTCAAGTCGTTGCGCATCTTCGACGCTAAGTTGAGGATATTCTGCATCCCGTCCATACTTCTAATCTTAGCCACGACGTCCGAATCGTTTTCCAGCAGTTTGACGGCCAGCCAGCGGATAGGATAATCAATGATGCCGGTTTTATTAATAGCATCCGTCAATTCCTGGACATACGGTTCTACGTCTGCGCCGTAATCCACTTTAGCATTAACAAGATTTTGCGTCTTATTCTCATCGGAAATAACCACTAAAAGGTCTTTCGTACCTATATTTTTGCTGCCGATAAGGGGAACGACGACGGCGCCGAGCTCTTCGCCCAATTTCTTTAAATCAATTTTGACGCCCATGCGTTCGGCAATATCCATCATGTTCAGGGCCACGACGACAGGACGGCCTAATTCAACGAGCTGAGCAGCCAGGTACAGGTTGCGTTCCAAATTGGACGCGTCCAATACGTTTACGATAATATCAGGTTTTTCATTGATGATGACGTTTCTGGCTACGACTTCGTCAAGAGAGCGAGCCGTCAGGCTGTATGTGCCCGGCAAATCGACAAACAATAATTCTTTGCCGCCGAAAGAACAATGGCCTTCCTTCTTTTCGACTGTAACGCCGGGGTAATTCCCTACGTGCTGCTTCGCGCCTGTGATGTTGTTAAAAATTGTCGTCTTCCCGCAGTTAGGATTCCCAGCGAGGGCGATTTTTATCTTTTCCGCTTGTTCCATACCTACTAATTTCCCCCTTCTACAGCTACGCTGATCATAGCTGCTTCATTCATGCGCAGCGCCAAGGCGCATCCCTTCACTTTGACCTCGATGGGATCACCCAGCGGGGCTTTCTTCACTACGGTAATGCGGGTACCTTTGACGACGCCCATGTCCACCAGCCGGTGCTGGATATTGCCGCGGCCCTGCAGGGCTTCGACAACACCCGAATCGCCGACATGCAAATCTGACAATGTGACAATGTTCATGTTGCTGCCTCCCTTTCCCGACGAAACGCCTAGCCGCATCGGCCGCGCTCTGTCCGGGATTCTAATATACTTTTAAGCGAGTTAGCGCTGCTCGTATGGGACCGAACGACTTCTACGTTCTTCCGCTGCGCTTCCTTGAGGGCGCAGCGCACCATACTATGGCTAACGGTGCTCGTAAACAATACAACCAGGTCCGG
>ULTB01048076.1_pt1 | contig 25281 bp, 17 predicted proteins | sample 1957251 | NCBI WGS metagenome assembly ULTB01 (sample SAMEA4835724, study PRJEB28245) | human gut metagenome | biome: gut microbiome; material: fecal sample | place: Denmark | collected 2008
CATCAATAGTCTGCGCGAACTGGCCCAGTTGCCCGACGAGACAGAGGTGCTTCCGGGCCATGGCGAGCCGACCACCATCGGCTATGAGTTGGCTCACAACCCCTATATGGACCGCTGATGACAGAGAAAACCATCCTTGGCATCGATCCGGGCACGAACGTGATGGGCTACGGTCTGCTCCACGTCAGGGGCAACAAGGCGGAACTGGTCGTCATGGGCGTGGTCGATATGCGCCGCGAGAGCGATCCCTACGTCCGCCTTGGCCGCATCTACGAGCGTGTGGCGAGTATCATCGACGCCTACCATCCCGACGAACTGGCCATCGAGGCGCCCTTCTTCGGCAAGAACGTGCAGTCGATGCTGAAGCTCGGCAGGGCGCAGGGAGTGGCCATAGCGGCCGCCATCCGCCAGGGCGTGCCTATCCACGAGTATGCGCCACTGAAGATCAAAATGGCCATCACGGGCAACGGGTCCGCCTCCAAGGAGCAGGTGGCAGCGATGTTGCAACGCCTCCTTTCGCTACGCGACGACCAAAAACCCCACTTCATGGACGCCACCGACGCGCTGGCGGCAGCCTACTGCCACTTCCTGCAGATGGGAAGGCCCGAGACGGGAGCGAAACACTATAGCTCGTGGAAGGACTTTGCGCTGAAGAACCAGCGACGCGTCAGTGGCAACGAATAGGGAGAAGGCGACCTTTTTGATTGTTGCCATGAACTTTCCGGGCGATTTGACCACTGTTCAAACATTTTTTTATAATTTTGCATCCAAAAATTAAAAAGGAAGACATGAGTGAATCCACGGCCCACGGTCGCCAGCTACTAAAGGAGAAGATTTGCTTGACAGCCCTGCGCCTGTTTCACAAGCGCGGCATCCGTCAGGTGAAGATGGACGATATTGCCACCACGCTTTCCGTCTCCAAGCGCACGCTCTACGAGATCTACACCAATAAGATGGAGCTGCTCGCCGAGGTGCTGGAACTGCAAAACCGCATGAACCACGACCGCCTCAAGCGAGAGCTGAAGCCCGAGGCCAACACGATGGACGTGCTCATCCTCGTGCTGAAGATTTCGGTGGAGGAGCTCAACAAAATCTCGGTGGAGTTTCTCGAGGACCTCCACCGCTACCCCGAGGCGCTCCAGAAGCTTGAAGAACTGGAGAAGCGCAGCGACGAGGAAAACCGCCGCTTCCTGCAGAAGGGCGTGGAGGAGGGTTTCTTCCTGCCCAACATCAATTTTCAGCTGATGGACGATATCGTCCGCATAATCAAGGATCAGACGGTCTTCTATCAGCAGTATGGCATCAAGACGGTGTGGACGACGCTCGTGCGCGTCTTCCTGCGCAGTATCTGCACGCTCAAGGGCGTGCAGGAGCTCGACGCCTTCCTCGACAAAATGGCGACCGAGGACGGAGCGTTCTCGCCAGTCTGACAATTCTATTTCTCATATTTATATTAGCAAATGAAAGACCACGCATACAGGCCGTTTTCCCTCACCCTCTTCGTCGTCGTGCTGCTGACGATCGCCCACTGGCTGCCGACGCTCCATCTGGGCGACACCCAGCTGCGCCGTATCGACCTGCTCAGCGACCTGGGCAACGACAGCACGAAGGGCGACTTCCACGACGTCATACCCAAGCCCAAGGAACCCGAACGGCTCCTGGCGAAGAACAAGGCGGGCCAGACGGTCGCCTTCAAGGAGGTGTGGCCGAAGGGCGTGGAGCGCATCGTCGATTTCTCGGCAGGATCGGCCAACGGCATGGACCACTTCTACGCCATGCTCGACTCCGTGAAGCGGAAGCAGCTCAAGGGGCGTCCGCTGCGCATCGCCTACTTCGGCGACTCCTTCATCGAGGGCGACATCCTCGTCTGCGACCTACGAGAGCTCATGCAGGCCCACTTCGGCGGCTGGGGCGTGGGCTGGATCGACGCAGGCAACGACCTGACCAAGTATAAGCGCACCATCAGCAGCACCTTCTCGGGACTGGAGGAGCACATGGCGATGAAGAAGAAGAGCTATCGTGCCCAGGAGGCGGGTATCGCCCAGCGCTACTACACGATGCGCGGTGCGGTCAGAATGAATTATACGGCTACGAAAGACTTCCCCCACACGTCTCGCTGGGGTGTCTCGCGCCTCTATTTTCGGTCGCCGGGGGGCATCACGCTGAGCGGCCACGAGGGACAGAAGGCCTTCACCCTGCCCTTCAAGGGCAGCAAGCACGTGCAGGTGGCGGAGATGGCGGGCATGGCCTCGGCAGCCGACTTCTCCGTGTCGCAGGGATCGGCGACGTTCTTCGGCACGGCACTGGAGAGCGACGGCGGCGTGATCATAGACAATTTTAGTTTGCGTGGTGCGTCGGGACAGACGCTGGCCGACCTCCCCGAGGCGACGCTGCGCGAGTTTGACAAGTTGCGCCCCTACGACTTGATCATCGTCCAGTATGGCGTCAATGCAGTCACGGAGGGTAGCACCACCCCCCAGCTCAAGGCTTATATGGAGCAGATGCGGACGGTGGTGGACCACCTCAAGCGCAGTTTCCCCGAGACGAGTATCCTCGTGGCGGGCGCCCCCGACCGAGGCTCCAAGACGGCTCCCGATGGCACGATGCCGGCCATCAAGATGCTCTCCGGACTCCAGGAACAGATGGCCAGCGACGCGAAGGTGGGATTTCTCTCCATCCTCGGCGCCATGGGTGGCCCGGGCACGATGAAGCGCATCGTCGATGAACACGGATGGGGCTCCAGCGACTATGTCCACATCAACTGGGATGGGGGCAAGTTTGTGGCGGAACGACTCTTCAAGTCGTTCCTCGCGGGCTACGACAACTATGTGCGCCGTAAGAAATTAGAGAATCAATAACACGCTTTCACCACTCTCAGACTGTCTTTCGCAATGATAACAGACCACATCATGGCTTCGATCGCCGACTTGGCGCAGGAAGTCTCCCAATATTTTGTCTCGCTCCAGTGGGAACGGCTGGGCGCAATGCTCTCGTACAATCCGAGCGAGCCGCTGCTCTTCTCCTCGGGGCTCTTCCTCTTCCTCTTCCTCGCCCTTACGCTCGTCTATATGGCGCTCCGCAAGGCGCTCACTCCGCGCATCCTCTTTCTGACGCTCTTCTCCTACTATTTCTTCTATAAGAGCAGCGGGATGTATTTTCTGCTCCTCGTCCTCGTCACCGTCACCGACTTCTATATCGCCAAAGGGGTCTCGCGCCTGAAGGAGAAGGCCGACGAACAGGCGGAACGGGAGCGGCGGGCCCTCGGAGAGGAGGAGGCCACGCCCCACTATGGGCGCGCCAAGGGGCTGCTGGCCCTGAGCCTGGCGATCGACCTCGGACTACTCTGCTACTTCAAATACACCAATTTCTTCGCGGGAATGGTGACGCAGATGATTGGTGGCAATTTCCAGCCGTGGGACATTTTCCTGCCCGTGGGCATCAGTTTCTACACATTCAAGACCATCTCCTATGTCGTGGACGTCTATCGGGGCAAGATGAAGCCGATGGAAAGCCTCCTGGACTATGCCTTCTACGTCTCCTTCTTCCCCACGCTGCTGGCGGGCCCCATCGTCCGGGCCACTGACTTCGCCCCGCAGATCCGCCGTCCGCTGCAGATCAGCAACCAGCTCTTTGGCATGGGCGTCTACTTCGTGCTCATCGGACTGGCGAAGAAGTGTATCATCTCCGACTATATCGCGCAAAACTTCGTCGATCGCATTTTCGACAATCCCACGCTCTTCTCCGGCGGTGAGGTGCTCTTGGGTCTCTATGGCTACACCGTACAGATCTATTGCGACTTCTCGGGCTATAGCGATATGGCGATAGGTATCTCGGCCTTGCTCGGTTTCACGATCCCAATGAACTTCAACGCGCCGTGGAAGTCCGATTCCGTCACCGACTTCTGGCGTCGCTGGCACATCTCGCTCTCTTCCTGGATTCGCGACTACGTCTATATCCCGCTCGGTGGAAGCCGCAAGGGCACGTTGCGCATGTATCTCAACCAGATGATTGCGATGGTGGCCTGTGGCCTTTGGCATGGTGCCTCGCTGAGCTTCATCGTCTGGGGAGCGCTCCATGGCGCCCTGGTCTGCCTCCATAAGTTCTTCTCACAGACCGTACTCCACCACGACCGCCACTACCACCCACGGGGATGGCGGCGCTTTGTGGCCGTCTTCGTCACGTTCCACGTGGTCTGCCTGACGTGGTTGCTCTTCCGCAACGCCACGTTTGAGGGCACATGGGTGATGCTGGAGCAGATGTTCACGAAGTTCAATCCTGACGTGCTGCCCGAGGTGCTCCTTACTTATAAGTATGTCTTTGCCCTAATGATCTTCGCCCTCGTCTCTCACTGGATACCCGATAGCTGGCAGGACCAGCTCATCAAGGTCTTCGCCAAGGGAGGCGTCGCCCTGGCCGCCGTGGCCATTGCCGTTGTCATCTTCGTGATCATGCAGGTGAAAGGCAGTGAGGTGCAGCCGTTCATTTACTTCCAATTCTAATCACATAGATAGAAAATCTGATAAAATCACTTCCGAAAGTAGTCAAATAAGGGGAAGAATAGAACAATGAGTGTTAAAAATAGCTTTTTCCCTGCCAAATTGCACAAAGTTTTATGCGTTTTCCTTTGCGGAATAGAAATTAAACCCCTATATTTGCAGCCATTAAAAGAGTTGATAATAAAAACAGATGTTAAACCTATCAAAAAGAATTGGATTATGAAAAAACTGTTCCTATTGGCAGCCGTTATGCTGTCTTCCGTTGGTGCTTTTGCCCAGCATGCTGTTGGCTCATTCACTCTGCAGCCCCGTTTAGGTATCAACATTGCCACAGTCACTGATTTGGACCGTACCAAGTCGCGCGTAGATTTCGCTGGCGGTCTCGAAGCTGAGTATCAGGTGAGCGACATCTTCTCGCTCTCTGGAGGTTTGATGTACTCTCGTCAGGGCTTCAAGATGGAAGATGTCGACCTGCCCTTGGTGGGTACGGTGGAGGGCGATTCATGGACTCCCAGCTACCTCAACATCCCCATCATGGCCAATGTCTATGTGGTCAAAGGCCTGGCCGTGAAGCTCGGTATCCAGCCTGGCTTCGTCGTTGACAAGGACGATGCTGACCACATGGAGACCTTCGACTTCTCTATCCCCGTTGGTCTGAGCTATGAGTATCAGAACGTGGTCCTCGACGCTCGCTACAACTGGGGTCTGACAAAGATCTATGACGTGGACAAGCTCGATAGCAAGAACAGCGTGTTCCAGATCACGCTCGGCTACAAGTTTGACCTCTAATCATATTTGTGACTCTCCTTTACATTTTTGACATAAAGTTTTTAAAGCAGTCGCCCGGTGGAAGTGGATTCCATCGGGCGATTTGTTGGTGTGTCGTTTCCTCATGTTCGATTGTTACCAAGAAATTGTTAGGTAGTTTCCCGAAAACTGCTTGTGGGTTTCCAAGAAATTGCTAACTTTGCAGTCAACAAGCAATAGAACAGATAAAAATGATGAAAAAAAACAATAAGTGGATCGCCTGGTCGGTTTTCGCCCTGGTTGGCGGACTGATGATGCAGTCTTGTCACGAGAGCCTGGAGGAGCGTGCGGCCCGCGAGTGCAAGGAATATACAGAGCGCAACTGCCCCCAGCAGTTGGGCAACGGTGTGGTCTATGACAGTCTGACGTTCGAGATTCCGACACAAACGGTCCACCACCACTATTCCGTCACGGGAGAGGCCGACAACGCACAAGCCTTTGCCGAGCACAAGGACGAACTGCGCAAGGCGGAACTCGAGGGACTACGTCGCGACATCTCCACGCAGAAGTATAAGGAGGCAGGCTACAATTTCGCCATCACCATCCGGTCCGGACGCAATCCCAAGAACGTTTACTTCCATACGGTCTTTACGCCCGAGGAACTGAAATAAGCACGACAGACAGCGCTTAGTCCTCCTCGTCGCTGGTCTCCTGCGGCTCGCCCACCACGATGGAAGCCTCCTCGTCCTTGCGAAACTGTCGCTGGAGCTGATAGACCTTCAACGAATTGAGCGCCTCGGCCACGCCATAATAGACCATGCACCACCCGATGATGAGCAGCGGACTGGCCATGGTTTCGACGGGCTTGAGCAGGATGACGGCCCCTACGACCAGCGTGACAGTGGGGAGAAGCCAGTAGAAGACGGGGATGCGCGCATAGCGGCGCGCGCCACCCAGCGTGACCAGTTGGTTGAGGGCTCCGAGGATGAGGATGGCGGCCAGGACATAGGCCACACCACGGATGAAGGAACCAGTCATCATCATCAGAATCAATCCCAGCAGCACGCTGCCCACTCCGGCTATAGGCAACGGCGGGGTGTGGGGACCGACGACGCGGCCCTCCTCGTCGATGACCTGGGCGGCACGAATGGCCTTTCTCCGGCCCCAGTAATAGGCCAGGCAGGACAGGCAACCCGAGAGAAAGAACAGGGCGCCCGTGATGATCACCATCCATTCGAGGGTGGCCTTGCGGTAGAGAATGAGCATCACGCCGACAACGATGGCCACCAAGGCGCGAACCACACTACTTTGAATCACTTTCATAGATATATTTTGTCGTTTGATTTTTCAAATCTTAAATACAAGGCAAAATTACGAAAAACTCGCCGCATGGCCGCATTTTCCGCCTTTTTTTGTGTAATTTTGCACCTAAAAAGAATAGCAAGACAATGACAACACTACTTCTTGTGCGACATGGCGAGACCTTCGACAACGCCGCCCACTTAATGCAAGGCCAGGTGCAGGGACAACTCAACGAGACGGGCATTGCCCAGGCGGAAGGCGTCCGCGACCAGATGGCCGGAGAGCACATCGACGCCTTCGTCTCCAGCGATCTCCACCGTTCGGTACAGACTTGCGAGATCATCGCTGAGCCGCACCATAAGCCCGTCGTGCAGACACCGTTGCTGCGTGAGCGAGACTGGGGCTCTTTCACTGGCAAATACATCCCTGACCTGCAGGCGGTAAAAGAATGGCCAGACGACATCGAACCACTCCCCGACCTGCAGGCCCGAGCAAAGAAGTTCTTGGACTGGATTCGCGCGCAATACCCCGACCAGACGGTGCTCGCCGTGGGTCATGGCATTGTCAACAAGGCCATTCAGTCGGTCTATACAGGCAAGCCCATGAACCAAATCCAGCGGATGGAGAACGCCGAGGTGCGCCGCCTGGAATTGTAGGCGCACCCCGTGGTGATGGCCGTGGTGTCGGACTGTGGACTCTACGGTAGATGAAACGTCATCAGGCCTTCTATCGGACTTCGCATCACGCGCACCAACTCGAAGTCGTGGCGACTTGCCACTTCCGAAAGGATGGTCTGAAACGGTGCGGCCATTCCGCCCACGCAGGCCATGCGTCGTAGCGGCGTAGCGTAGCGAAGGACGTTGTAGCGGAAGAAAGCCTCGAAGTTGTCCGCCACAAGTTGGCGCAGCGAGGGTTCGTCTATGCGCTGATGGATGAAAGGTACGATGGTGGCCAGATAGCGGTTGGCCAGAGGTTGGCGATAGACGCGCTGGATGATATCGTCGTAGGTCTGTCCGCTCTCGGCGAAAAACTCGTCGCGCAGCGTGGCGGGCAACCAGCCCTTCAGTATTCCGTTGAGAAAGTTGCGTCCCAGCACTGCCCCACTGCCCTCGTCGCCAAGGACATAGCCTAAGGGCGGGATGTGGGCGGTGATGCGGTCGCCATCATAGACGCAACTGTTGGCTCCCGTCCCGAGGATGCAGGCAATGCCCTGCTCACGCCCCAAGACGGCGCGCGCAGCACCCAGAAGATCGCTCTCTGCGAAGGTTTCTGCCGACGGAAAGAGCGTGGAAAGGAGCATGGCGACGCGTGGCGACTGCTGGGGTGTGCAGCCGGCGCCATAGAACGCCACTTCGCTCACCTCGCTGGCCGGTACGCCCGCTTCGTCGAGGCGGGGAAGTAACTCTTGTCGAAACACGCCGTCGATTTGATCATCGGTGAAAAGGAGGGGATTGATGCCCTGTGTGGCGATCCGCACGCTGCTTCCGCCAGGGGCTCCCAAGACGGCCCAGTCGGTCTTGGTGCTCCCACTATCTGCTATCAGTATCATCTTTTCTTGATTTTTCTGGCCCAAAGGTATGAAAAATCCGCCGTCGTGTCAAGTATTTCCAACAAAATTTAGTAATTTTGCAGCATATATTGCGACTTGCCGTCCCTCTATCCGAATGGAGGAGCTGCCACGGCCTGTCGCTCAGTAAAGAAAAAGAGAATCGATTGGCAAAAATGAAGTTTTTCCACACTTGTCTGCTGTTGGCTTTGCTCTTGCTCAACGCCCTCCCTTCCAAGGCCGTCCTGCAGGAAGACTCGCTCAAAAACTCACTCGCTGTTTTGCGCCATGAGTTGATCACGAGCCACTACCAGCTCAACGAGCAGACCACACGTGCCAAACAGTTGAATAGCCGCGTCACACAGCAGCTGAAAGATATCACACAGCGCTCCTCGCAGGTGTCGCTGATGCTCTATTCCCAAAACTCCGAGTATATCTTCGATGTCACCTACGCCTGCCACCAGGCTACCACGCTCTACAACGAGTTTGAGACCAAGACGCGCCCGTTCAGCATCCTCGTGGAGCGAAGCAAGCAGGACATTGCCCGCTACGACTCGCTCATCAACTCGCTGAGCACGATGTACACGGAGGGAATGACGGAGCGGGAGAAGATAGACCGCAACGTCTGTCTGACGCTGGCGGTGAGCATACGCCGCATGCTGACGGAGAACAACCAGAACTTCCAGGACTACATCCAATATTACAACTACACGCGGAGGCAGTTGAAGGAACTCAACGATTATGCCCAAAAGCGCTACCAGGACATACAGGGCAGTTTGCTTCGCAACACGAACGAGAATTATTTCTCCATCCTTCTCCATCCGCAATACTACATCTTGCGCATGGTGGTGGCCTACAAGGACAAATATGTGCCAGACAATAAGGTGAAGTCGCAGTGGGACGCCAGTTGGCTACTCCTCTTGCTGGCGATGGTAGCCTTCTATGGACTCTGTGCCGTGCTGGTCAACTTCCTCAGTATTCGCTTCCTCGCCACACGCCTCATCAAGAGCAACCGCTGGCATGTCGACGCCAAGGCCTTTCTGACCAAGCGCACTTGCATTATTATCAATGGCACGGTCATCACTTTTGGCCTGGCACTGTTGTTGATACGTTATATCTCGCCGTCCAACTTTGTCTATATGGCGACGGGCATCTTGCTGGAGTTTACCTGGCTGCTGGTGGTCATCTTCACCTCACTGATGCTCCGCGTGGATGGAGAACTCATCCGCAACACTTATCGCAGCTACTACCCCATCATCTTTGTCGGTGCGGTCATCATCTCCTTCCGCATCATCTTGATCCCGGCTGTCTTTGTCAGCATAATGCTGCCGCCGCTCATGCTCATCGCCACCCTATGGCAGGGCCATATCATCAAGAAATACCGACTGCTGGTGATGCGCAATGACCTCTACCTTTGCTACGCGACACTGACGGTATTTATCGTGGCCACTGCCACTTCGTGGATGGGCTACACAATGCTTTCGGTGCAGATCATCATCTGGTGGATGATGCAGCTGGCATGCATTCTGACCATCGCCTGTGCTCACGACTACCTCAACAGCTACCGCGAGAAGCATAAGCTGGCGAGCAAGCCTATCAGCAAGACGTGGTTCTTTCGGCTGGTCTATTCCGTCGTCCTCCCGTCGTGCATGGTGTTGTCATTCCTCTTTGCCGTCTATTGGGCCACGGACGTCTTCAATCTCAGCGAACTGACGTGGAACTTCTTCAGCACCGACCTCATCGATACAGAGAATATCAAGGTGAGCATCTTTGGCATAGCAGTGGTCGTGGCGATGTGGTTTGTCTTCAGCTATATCAACCTTACAAGCAAGGACTTGATCAACTTTGTCATGGAGCAGCGCGACCCGACTACGGCTGCCACTCGCTCGGTGATGTTTGTCAATGTCACGCAGACGGTGGTCTGGGGCACCTGGTTGCTGCTCTCTCTGGCGGTCTTCAAGGTGAACAACACCTGGCTGGTGGTAGTCTCGGGCGGTCTCTCCACGGGCATTGGATTCGCTATGAAGGACATACTGGAGAACATCTACTATGGTATCTCGCTCATGGCGGGCCGCATCAAGATCGGCGACTATGTGGTCTGCGACGGCATCCGAGGTCGCGTGACAAGCATCAGTTATACTTCCACGATGCTGGAGGCTGTCGATGGATCGGTCATCGCTTTCCAAAATTCACAACTCTTCACCAAGAACTATAAGAATCTGACGAAAAACCATGGCTACGAGCTCGATACGCTGGAGGTCGGCGTGGCCTATGGCACCAATATCAAGGAGTGTTGCAGCTTGTTGACAGAGGCGGTGACGAAGCTCAAATGCATCTATCACAACCGTCCCGTGGCCGTTCGCCTGAAGAGTTTCGACGATAGTTGCGTGACGCTGAAGGTGCTCTTCTGGGTCAACGTCTTGGACCGCTACTCGGCAGAGGGCGAGATCATGGAGTGTATCTATGATACGTTGAACGAGCACAACATCGAGATACCGTTCCCGCAGCGTGAGATTACGCTGAAGAATGTCGCCGAGTTGAGGCAGGAATCCCCTACCCCGCCGGCTGAGTGAAGACAGAGACGAGTCTAGATGGAAAAGCATCGAGTCGAGGATGATTCCAAGACGAGATAGCATCAATACGATCGAAGAAAATGGAAATCAAAACACATCGAAATATGGATAAACCTGTATTCATCGCAGGCCCCTGCGTCATAGAATCGGCCGAACTCCTGGACACTGTGGCCCAGGAGTTGGTGCGCATCAATCAAAAGTATGGCATTGACATCATCTTCAAGGCCTCTTTCGACAAGGCCAACCGTACCAGCCTCAAGTCCTTCCGCGGACCTGGACTGGAGAAAGGACTGGAGATGCTCGCGGATATCAAGTCGCGCTACGGACTGCGCATCCTCACCGACATCCACGAGGCTTGGCAGGCTGATCCTGTGGGCAAGGTGGCCGACGTGATTCAGATCCCGGCTTTTCTGTGCCGACAGACCGACCTGCTGGTGGCTGCGGCACAGACGGGCAAGGTAGTCAATATCAAGAAGGCACAGTTTCTCTCTGGCCGCGACATGCGCTACCCGCTCCAGAAGTGCGTCGAGAGTGGAGCTACGGAGGTGTGGCTTACCGAGCGTGGAAGTTGCTTCGGCTACAACAACCTCGTCGTGGATTTCCGCAATATCCCCGATATGCTCGAACTGTGTCCCACGGTAGTCATGGACTGCACCCACAGCGTGCAGCGTCCGAGTGCGGGAGATGGTAAGACTACGGGCGACCGCCGCTTTGTTCCGGCTATGGCTATGGCGGCCAAGGCCTTTGGAGCGACGGGTTATTTCTTTGAGGTCCATCCCGACCCGGACCGTGGCAAGTCGGATGCAGCCAATATGCTGGAGCTCGATAAACTCGATGAACTGATCGGAAAACTATTGGCGTAAGCCTATATACCTTATTATATATAATATAATGGAAACAAATAATACGCAGGCGGAGGAGAGACTTCGGAATGTCCGCCAATATGCTGTGCAGTGTATCAAGGATGAGTGTGACGCGACGTTGAAGCTTATCGACCAGTTGGATGACAACTTCGACCGTGCCGTGTCGATGATGTACCATTGCAAGGGTAAGATCATCGTGACGGGTGTAGGCAAGAGTGGAAACATTGGCGCCAAGATCGCCGCTACGCTCTCCTCTACGGGCACGCCGGCCTTCTTTATCAATCCGCTCGACGTCTATCATGGCGACCTCGGCGTGATGACCAAGGATGATGTGGTGCTCGCTTTGTCCAACTCGGGACAGACTGACGAGTTGCTGCGCTTCATCCCCATGGTGCTCCACATGAACGTGCCTATCATCGGCATGAGTGGCAATCCTCAGTCTCTGTTGGCGAAGTATGCTACGGCCCACCTGCTGGTGAAGGTCGAGAAGGAGGCTTGCCCGCTCAACCTGGCGCCGACCAGTTCCACGACCGCTGCCCTCGTCATGGGCGACGCGCTTGCTATCGCGTTGATGGAGGTCCGCGACTTCAAGCCCAAGGACTTTGCACAGTTCCATCCGGGTGGTGAATTGGGTAAGCGACTCCTCACCACCGCCCAGGACGTGATGCGGAGCGACGACTTGCCTATCATCCCGAAGGAAATGCACCTCGGCGAGGCTATCATCCACGTGAGCAAGGGCAAACTCGGACTGGGTGTGGCTCTGGAGGACGGCAAGGTCATTGGACTGATCACCGACGGCGACATTCGTCGTGCTATGGAGCGCTGGCAGGCAGAGTTCTTCGACCATACCGTCAGCGACATCATGACGAGAACTCCTAAGACGGTAGCTCCCGAGACGAAGATCGCCGACGTGCAGCTCAAGATGAACCAGTACAAGATACACACCGTCCTCGTGACCGACTCTGAAAATCGTCTCCTGGGTGTGGTGGATCACTACAGTTGCATGTTCTAACCCTCTCTATCGCGCATTTATATCCCACCTATCCCGTTGATATTGAATAGAAAAATAGTCATATTGATCTCGCTGCTCTTTGTGTCCGCTCTCGGGCGGGCACAGAGGGCAGATAGCTTGATGGTGGAGCAACTGCGGAGCAAAGGGGTGACATTTTCCCACAACAACTCCGTCACCTTGCTCATGACTGGACAAGAGAAGTTTGACGACCTCTTCAAGGCGGTCGAACAAGCCCGGTCGAGCATCCATCTTGAGTATTTCAACTTCCGCAACGACTCCATCAATCGCGAGTTGATGACGCGTCTTGTGCGCAAAGCCGCGGAGGGCGTAGAGGTCAGAGCTGTTTTCGATGGTTTTGGCAACTCCAGCAACAACCAGCCGATGCGCAAGTCGGACATCCGCCTCATCCGATCCAAAGGGGTGGAGATCTATGAGTTTAAGCCCTTGGCTTTCCCATGGATCCATGATTTCTTCAACCGCGACCACCGAAAGATCGTCGTCATCGACGGCAAGGTGGCCTATACGGGGGGGATGAATGTTGCCGACTATTATATCAAAGGAACGAAGCAGGTGGGCAGCTGGCACGATATGCATTGCCGTATTGAGGGCGATGAGGTCAATACGCTGCAGAAGATCTTCCTCAGAATGTGGAAACTGGTCTCGGGAGAGGACGTTCATGGTGCAAAATATTACCGGGGAATCTCCAATGCCGACTACATGGAAGGTCTCAAGCCTGACACTACGCCGACTTGTGGCCAACAGATGGTGGGCATCATCAACCGTGAACCCCATGTGACGAAGGACATCATCCGCTTCTTCTACCTCAATGCTATCAATAACGCGAAGGAAAGCATCAAGCTTATCAATCCCTACTTCACGCTTAACCGTAAGCTGAAGCGTGCCTTGGCCAAAGCTGTCAAGCGGGGGGTGAAGGTGGAAATCATGCTGAGTGTGCGGAGCGACATTCCCATCACACCCGACGTGGGTTTCTACAACGCTCATCAGTTGATGAAGAAAGGTTGCGACATCTGGCTCTACCAGCCGGGTTTCCATCATACGAAGATCATCATGGTCGATGGACAGTTTTGTACCGTCGGATCTGCCAACCTCAATGCTCGTTCGTTGCGTTGGGACCGCGAGGAAAATGCCGTTATCATCGACCCGCACGTCACACGGCAGTTGAACCAACTGTTTGAGCAGCAGAAGCAGGATTCTTTCCTCCTCACGGAGGAGAAATGGGACCAATGGCGCACGCCATGGAAGAAGTTTGTCGGTTGGGCAGGCCATCTATTGGCACCTTTCCTGTAATTTTTTTCCCTCGTTATGACGACTTTTCATTCCTTTTTGCTAACTTTGCAACTTAATTGGGTAAATTCAATCATCATGGCCGCGGCGACAGGTTTCGCCGATTGGTCACTAAATGTATAATCAACAACGCTCATGAAACAGTTTAAGCTGGTGGACATCGTTCTCGGATGGGTCGTTTTTGCGATCGCCGCGTTCGTCTATTGCTCCACCATTGAGCCGACAGCCAGCTTCTGGGACTGTCCAGAGTTTATCACTACGGGCTACAAGCTCGAAATCGGCCACCCACCTGGGGCACCATTCTTTGCCCTCACGGCCAATCTTTTCAGCCAGTTTGCCAGCGATGTGACGCAGGTGGCGCGTATGGTCAACATTATGAGTGCGCTCCTCTCCGCGGTTTGTATCATGTTCCTCTTCTGGACCATCTCGCATCTGGTGCGCCGCCTCATCGTCAAGGACGGCACTATGCCCTCTCTCTCTGAGGCCATCGCCATAGAGGGATCCGCCTTGGTGGGCGCTTTGGTTTACACATTCTCCGACACATTCTGGTTCTCCGCTGTCGAGGGTGAGGTCTATGCCTACTCCTCGGCCTTCACAGCCATCGTGTTCTGGCTGATTCTGAAGTGGGAAAACTGTGCAGACCAGCCTCATAGCGACCGTTGGTTGGTGCTCATCTTCTATATGACCGGCCTTTCCATTGGTGTCCACTTGCTCAACTTGTTGTGCATTCCCGCCATCGTGCTGGTATATTATTACCGCAAGGTGCCCAACGCCAATGCCAAGGGGTCGCTTCTCGCTCTCCTGCTTTCCGTCGTTATCGTCGGAGCGGTGCTCTACGGTGTCGTCCCTGGTATCATCACCGTGGGTGGCTGGTTTGAGCTCTTCTTCGTCAATACGCTGGGAATGCCGTTCAACACGGGTGTCATAGTCTATATCATCCTCCTCGTCGCCTCCTTCGTATGGGCGCTCTGGGAGACTTATCAGAGTAGCCACACCAAGCGCGAGAATATCGCCTTCTTGACCGCCTTCGCCCTTCTGGGTGTGCCCTTCGTCGGCTACGGTTGGTCAGCCTTCTTCACAGGTGTGGTCATCTTGGCCGTACTGTTCTTCGTCCTCAATATGAAGAAGGGTAAGGGCAAGTCCAGTGTCACCTTGATACCGACACGCCTCAAGAACACGGCGCTGCTCTGTATGCTGATGCTTCTGATTGGCTTCTCCAGCTACGCATTGATTGTGATTCGCTCCACAGCCAATCCCCCGATGGACCAAAACTCCCCAGAGGATATCTTCACTTTGGGCAACTATCTCAGCCGTCAGCAGTACGGCCAGTACCCGCTCTTCTACGGCCAGGCCTATACTTCTGAGCCTGCTATTGCTGAGGATGGCATGCACTATGAGTTCAAGCAGGGTGCACCCATCTATGAGCCGAAGGAGAAGGAGAGTGCTGACGAGAAGGATAGCTACTACTTGGTGCGCCGTCAGGCCACGCAGGTGTTCCAGCAGAACATGTTCTTCCCCCGAATGTGGGACGAGGGACACGCCGATATGTATGAGTCGTGGATGGGAGGCATACAGGGCCGCTCCGTCGATGGCGTCAAGATGCCGACTCAGTGGGAGAATATCAAATTCTTCCTCTCCTATCAGTGCAACTTCATGTACTGGCGCTACTTCATGTGGAACTTCGCAGGACGTCAGAATGATATCCAGGGACACAACGAGCGCGAGCATGGCAACTGGCTCACGGGCTTCAATTGGTTCGACAACAACGTTCTCGGTCTGGGCGACCAGAATCTCATGCCCGACTCGCTCAAGGAAAATAAGGGCCACAATGTCTTCTACTGTATGCCTTTGCTGCTTGGTCTTCTGGGCCTCTTCTGGCAGGCCTTCCGTGGCAAGCGAGGTATCCAGCAGTTCTGGACGGTCTTCTTCCTGTTCTTCATGACGGGATTGGCCATCGTCATCTACCTCAACCAGACGCCGGGACAACCTCGTGAGCGCGACTATGCCTACGCAGGTTCCTTCTATGCCTATGCTATCTGGTGTGGTATGGGTGTAGCCGCCATGTACGAATGGCTCAAAAAACTGCGTCTCAGTCCGGTCGGCGCTGCCGCCTTGGTCTCGGCCGTAGGTTTAGTGGTCCCCATCCAGATGGCTTCGCAGACTTGGGATGACCACGATCGATCAGGTCGCTACACTTGCCGCGACTTTGGACAGAACTATCTGATGACGCTGCAGGACGAGGGCAACCCGGTGATCTTCACCAACGGTGACAACGATACCTTCCCGCTCTGGTACAACCAGGAGGTGGAGGGCATACGTACCGACGCGCGCGTCTGCAACCTCAGCTACCTTTCCACCGACTGGTACATCGACCAGATGACGCGCCCAGCCTACTCGTCGCCCGCGCTGCCTATCTCTTGGCCGCGTATCGACTATGTCAGCGGCACCAACGAATATATTCGTATCAACCCCGACTTCAAGTCGCAGGTGCTTGATTACTATAAAACTCATCCCGAGGAGGCACGCGCACAGTATGGTGACGACCCGTTTGAGTTGAAGAACATCATGAAGTACTGGGTACGCTCTCGTGACGAGCAGGCCCATGTCATACCGACCGATACGGTCTATGTCACCATTGACAAGCAGGCCGTTCGCCGCTCGGGTATGATCCTCCCTGGCGACAGCATCCCCGACAGGATGGCTATTTCCCTTGCCGGCAAGACCGGACTCACCAAGAGCGACTTGATGATGCTCGAGCTGATTGCCAACTGCAACTGGACGCGACCGCTCTATGTGGCCACGACCGTGGGCAAGGAGAACTTCATGAACCTCAGCGATAACTTCGTACAGGAGGGATTGGCCTATCGTATTACGCCGTTCAACACCCAGCGTGAGTCCAATATCAGCTACGACCACATCCTCTTCGACAAAGAGAAGATGTATCATAACATCATGACACGCTTCAAGTGGGGCAATGTCAGCATGAAGGGGTTCTATATGGACGAGACCGTGGAGCGTATGTGCTACACCCATCGCCGAATGCTTGCCGAACTGGCACTCCAGTTTATCCAGGACGGCGACAAGGTGAAGGCTCTCAACCTCCTCCGCAAAGCCGACAAGGAGTTGCCTGACTACAATCTGAAGCCCTACTACCTCGGTGGCAGCGGCCAGATGGCACAAGCTTACCTTATGCTTGGACAGAAGAAGGATGGCGAGCGCCTCCTCGATGCGATGTGGAAGGACAATGCCCAGTATGTACGCTACTATGTATCGCTCAACTCCAAGGGCTTCAACATGTCTCGTCAGAGCTGCTATACCAACATTCAGATTCTGATGTCGCTCATGCAGATGGCTGAGCACTACGACAAGGCATGGGGCCAGAAGCACATGAACGAACTCAACTCGCTCATCCAGAGTTATCAGCTGCGTGGAGGCGGCTTTGGTAACTAATGCTGATTGAGCAACCTGCACGGTTCCTCCGTTTACTCTATCCCCACGCCCTGTGGCGGATGAGTGCGGAGGAACGTGCTGTTTATCTCACTTTCGACGATGGTCCCATCCCCGAGGCAACGCCTTTCATCCTCGATACGCTCGACGCGTTTGATGCCAAGGCCACTTTCTTTATGGTGGGTGACAACGTGAGAAAGTACCCGGCATTGTTTGACGAAGTCGTTAGCAGAGGCCATCAAGTGGGCAATCACACGTTTCACCATCTTGGCTCTTTCAAGCATTGGACGCTCACCTATGCCGTCGATGTCACGAAAGCACAGGCATTGATACCTTCGCCCTACTTCCGTCCGCCTCACGGTTGGCTCCGCCACTCGGTCTATTGGTGGGTGAAGCACCACTACCGTGTGGTGATGTGGGACCTTGTGACCCGCGACTACTCCAAATGGCTCAATGGTGACGACGTATATAATAATGTGAAGCGATATGCCCGCAACGGTTCTATCATCACATTTCATGATTCTCTGAAGAGTATCGACAAACTCAAGACCGCCCTTCCTCGTTCCTTACAGTGGCTAAAGGATCAGGGTTATGAGTTTAAGCGTTTACCCGACAATCCCGACGAGACCCGCTTTTAGTGCGTCAAGCCGTAGGCCTATCCGCGATTTATCTTCTACTTTCCTTGTCCTCCATTTATAAAATCAAACATAATATGCTTAGGTTTATATCTTTCGGAAGCGGCAGCAGTGGCAACTGCTATCTTTTATTCACCGACACAGACTGTCTGATGATAGACTGTGGCGTGGGTATTCGTACGCTTAAAAAGCATTTCAACCAGTATGGCCTCAAACTCGACCATGTCAAGCATATCATCCTTACCCATGACCACGCCGACCATGTCAAGTCGGTAGGGTCTCTGAGTGGTGATTGCCACATTCCCGTCTTTGCCACGACGGACGTACACCGTGGTGTACATAGCAACTGGTGTGTGCGCCGAAAGATCAACAAGGAAAATCTCTTCTATTTGGAGAAAGGAGAAACTCAGCAGATAGGTGAGTTTACCGTCACCTCCTTCGCCGTCCCCCATGATAGTACTGACTGCACGGGTTATAGTATCGTATGCGAAGGTGTGCGCTTTGGCTTGATCACTGACTGTGGTCACATCACCGATGAGGTCAAGCAGTGTATTGCGCAGTCTCAGTACCTTGTCTTGGAAGCCAACTATGAGCCCGAGAAACTTGCGCAGGGTGCTTATCCTCGCCATTTGAAGGAGCGCATCTGCGGACCTAAAGGGCATTTGAGCAATAACGAGTGTGCACAGGCCCTCGTCGAAAATGCGTCTCCCGCTCTTCGCCATGTTTGGCTCTGTCATCTTAGCGATGAAAACAATCATCCCGAATTAGCTCGACTCACAGTAGAGACTATTCTGCGTTCTCACGGTATCATCCCTGGCAAAGATTTCCAACTCGATGTACTGAAACGCAAATCCCCTAGTGGTATCTATGAATTGAAGGCAGAGAAAGAGGAGTAAATGGGAAAAATGAGATAATAAGAAAAATAAGACTAGGATGAAAAGCGGTGGTGAGGAAAAAGTAATGACTTTTTCCTTACCTATGACACGATAGAATATATGTTTCTGTATTCCAAAGCACGGCGTATTCGTTAAAAATCCCAATATAAACCATTTTTCTTCCAAAAACGCTTTGCTATTTCATGGAAATTGGTTTATTTTGCAAAGTTATATTCGACATAGTGAATCACTTGCAAAATAGAATCAACATGAAACGAACTATTTCTATCATTATACTGCTTATGTCATTTCTCTCAAATCTATGGTCCCAAGGTTATGACAACCTATGGAAAAAGGTCAATAACGCGGAACGGGACGACCAGCTGCGTACACAGATCAGCATACTTACTCAAATTCAGGAGCGTGCTGCTCAAGAGAACGCTTATGGTCACCTCTTGGCTTCCACACTCCGCAGAGCCAGCTTGGAATATGACATTTCCCCTGACTCCCTCTCCAAATGGGTAACGGATTTGGAGGAGAAGGAAAGCCAGGCTACCAACGTGGTACTCCAGTCAATCTACGACGTAGTTCTCTCCCAAATCTACGACGCCCACCCTGCTCTCGATGACCATAAAGCCAAGGCCAGTGCTTATCGTGCCAAGGCCCTCTCCCACCCGGATGCCCTTGCGGCGGAGAGAGTGGATCCCTACATTCCCTTCCTCAAAAAGGGTGTTGATAGTCAAATCTTCGGCAATGACCTGCTTCATGTCGTTGCACTGGAGACCAACCAGCGTGAATGGCTTCTCGACTGGTATCGCACGCATGGCAATCGTGAGGCCTCCTGTCTCTTGGCCACGGATCTTGCCGGAAACGACCTTCAAGCCCTCGACCGCATTATCGCGGAGTATCAAGACTTGCTCGTCTGTGGACATGCAGCCATCGTTCGCTTCCACGCAATGCCTCAAACGACCAACGATGAACGGAAGGCTTGCTATGATTTTGCACTCAAGGCCCTTAGACGTTGGAGTGAGTGGAAGGAGATCGGTGCACTTCGCAATAGCCTTGAATACCTCATCAGGCCACGCTTTACCGCAGACTTGTCGGACCAGCTCTTTCATCCGTATCAGTCTGTGAAGATCGTATTCAATGATGTTTGCAACCTTTCAGAGCTTCATGTGCGCGTCCTGCCTGTACGTTTGACCAACGACCATCAGTCTTTTGTCCTATTCCAAAGATCTGTCGATGGCCATCTATACAAGAACATCCAATCCTATATTGACAAGGGTTCCGCTCAGACTTTCAGCGTCTCATTCCACGGCCACCCAGTCTATGAACAGCATACAGACAGTCTCTTATTGCCACACCTTTCCCCAGGACTTTATCTCTTGGAGTTTTATTCAGACAACAAGTCGATGAAGGTGGAGCGGCGTCTGATAGCCGTGAGCAATCTTCGTCTGTTATGGCAAACGCAGCCCGAAGGAAAAATCCGACTCGCCGTCGTCCGTGCCGACAATGGACAGCCCGTGGCGGGCGCTTCAGTGCACTATTACCAACCGGAGAACGACCATAGTAAGTCGAAGGTTGTGACAGACAAAAACGGCGAAGCGATTATCTCTATAGATAATAATGAACCTTATTTAAATACCGAATTAGAGTTTTGGGTCCAAACGCCGCAGGACAAGGCCCTGCCGGCCAATACTGAATGGGCTAACTTTACCTATAACATGCAGGAAGGTCCGGAGCAGAATGTCCGTATCTTTACCGATCGTGCCATTTATCGGCCGGGACAAACGGTATATGTCAATCTGATGGCTTGGACGATGATGGGAACGAAGACCAAGGTTACCACCGGTCGCCGCGTTACGCTTACCCTTCGTGATGCCAATGGTCGTGATGTGGCGGAGAAGTCGCTTAAGACAGACGCTTTCGGTACGGCTGCAACCGAGTTCCATTTGCCATCTTCGGGACTTACAGGTCACTTCACGATAGTTTCAAGTCTTGGTTATGAGCGCGAGGTTATTCGTGTAGAGGAATACAAACGGCCTACATTTGAGGTTACTTTCGACCCATACCAAGAGCGCTACGCTCCCGGCGATACGATAGTCATAAAGGGAACCGCCCGTACCTATAGTGGTGTAGGAATTGATGGCGCCAAGGTCAGCTACTCCGTCGTGCGTCGTCCCTCGCTGTGGTGGCGTTGGTTCCAGAGAGACTTCTCTGAGGAGACCATTCTCGAGGCTCAGGCTACGACAGATGCTGATGGCCTCTTTGAGGTCCGCTTGCCGTTGACAATACCTGAGGGTGCTACGGGCTTCTACCGTTTCGACTTGCAAGCCGATGTCACCGACCTTGCTGGGGAAAGCCATCGTGGCACCCTCTCCATCCCGTTGGGTAACAAGGATGCGCTCCTTTCCACCGACCTGCCAGAAAAGTTGCTTCTCGATACCGACAATAAGACTTTCACCCTTCAGTATCGCAATGCCGCGGGCAAGGAAGTGGAGGCCTCCGTCCGCTACGGCTTTTTTGCTACGAATGACGGACTGAGTACGGCGGAGCGTATGGCCCAACTCACCCATTCCGCCTCCACCAATACTCCTATCCAACTGCCTCGAATGAAGTCGGGTGCCTGGACGTTGCTCACTGTCTGTGGCAACGACACGCTACAGCATCCGTTTGTTCTTTTCTCCCTTGACGATAAGCGCCCGGTAGTCACGACACACAACTGGTTCTACCAGACAAGTGAGACCTTCCCGCGCGACGGCAAGCCAGTCTGTATCCAAGTGGGTTCTTCAGATGCGGACCAGCACATCCTCTATTCCGTCATCTCTGGAGACCGTGTGTTGGAGAACGGTCGTATCGACCAAAGCGATGCGCTGACACTTATGAAGTTTAAGTATAAGAAGGAGTATGGCGACGGACTGCGCCTCTGCTTCGCTTGGGTACACGACGGCGTTGCTTACACCCATACCACGACCATAGCACGCCCCCTTCCCGAGAAGCAGCTCTCTCTCTCTTGGCGCACCTTCCGCGACCGACTCACACCGGGACAGCAGGAGATATGGACGCTGGAGGCCCGCAACCCTGACGGTACACCAGCCAACGCCCAGCTGATGGCCACTCTTTACGATAAGAGTCTCGACCAATTGAGCCTTCACCGTTGGGACGATAACGTAGCAATGAATCTCTATCTGCCCACCGCGGACTGGACGTCCATCTATTATGGTCGTACACAGGTGACCAGTACCCTTTACCCCTCTCGGCCCGTTTTCAAGACCTTGTCTTTCTCCGAGCTGGATAAAAACTACTTCTCCTCATTACTCCGCGACTACGACGAACGGTTCTTGTATGGAAGATCGCGCCTCATGATGTATAATATGGACGCTGCCCCTGGCTCTGCTTCTGTGCGCATGATGTCGAAACAGATGTTGGTGGCTGATATGGAGGCCACCTTGGAAGAGCCACCACTGGGCAGTGCAGCTCCCAGTGGAGCTAATGAGGCGGGCAGCGCAACAGAGACAGATAGCAATGCTCCCGTCCAACTACGTGAAAACCTGGAGGAGACAGCTTTCTTTTATCCTCAACTCCGCACCGACTCTCTCGGACAGGTGAGTTTGCAGTTCCGTCTGCCTGAGAGCGTAACAACGTGGCGCTTCATGGGACTTGCTCACGACAAGGAAATGCGCCACGGACTGATAGAGGCCGACGTGGTGGCACAAAAGGATGTGATGGTACAACCTAACCTTCCTCGCTTCCTTCGTTTGGGCGACCATGCAGTCATTGCCACGCGTATCAGCAACACATCTGACGTTGCCCGTAAGGGTGTGGTGCGTCTCCAGTTCCTTCTTCCTGCCGACGAGTCTGTGGTCTATGAGGAGGAACAGCCTTTCTCTTCCGATCCCCACCAAACGGTGCGTGCGGCCTTCTCTATTGCTCCCTCCCTGCTTGAAGGTCAAGAAGGACTCTTGATCGTGCGCATCATAGCACAAGGCGATGGATTCAGCGATGGTGAGCAGCACTACCTTCCCGTGTTGACCGACAAGCAATACGTCACCACTACCCTGCCTTTCACGCAACACGAGCCTGGGACGCTGCAGCTCGACCTCAAGCAGTTGTTCAAAGGCAAAGGTATCGAGCGACCGAGTCTGACGATAGAATATACCAACAATCCCGCATGGATCCTGGTGCAAGCCCTCCCCTATGTCGGCGACATCAACGAAAAGAATGCAATCTCTCTCTCCGCCGCCCTCTTTGCCAACACCCTTGCACGGACGATCGTTAAGGAGAATCCCACTTTGAAGACTGTGTTCAAGCAGTGGGAACAAGAATCGGGCACGGAGACTTCGCTACAAAGCCAGCTGGAGAAGAATGAGGCGCTCAAGGCTCTGGTGCTTACCGAGACTCCGTGGGTAGTTGATGCACAGTCGGAGAGCGCCCAACGCCGTGCTATTGCAGCTTATTTCAACGACAACCAGATCAGCCATGCGCTCACCAATACCATCAGCAGCCTGCGCAAGTTGCAGAATGCCAACGGATCTTTCTCTTGGTGGCAAGGTATGGACGGTAGCTTTTATATGACGGTGGCTGTTACTAAGACCCTCGTCCGACTGCAAGTAATGACAGGCGAGGACGCTACGTTGAACGCCCTCGTCACCAAGGCCTTCCGCTTCCTCGATAAGGAGGTGGCCCGACAGGTCACCGAACTCAAGAAAAGAAAGGCTTTTTATCCCAGTGATGCCCTTTGCGACTATCTTTATACCAATGCATTGGCTCAACGTACCCGCACGGCAGACACCGACTATCTGCTGCGCCTGATGACCCGTCGTGCTTCGGAGCTAACCATTTATGGCAAAGCCAATACGGCGGTGATCCTCGCCCTGTATGATCAGCACTCGAAAGCCCTCACATATTTGAAGAGCTTGAAGGAGTATACTGTGTACCGTGAGGAGATGGGACGCTATTTCGACACGCCACGTGCCAGTTATAGTTGGTTCAACTATCGGATCCCTTCACAAGTAGCGGCTATCGAGGCCATTCGCACTCTGACTCCCGACGACACACAGACCCTCAGCGAGATGCGTCGCTGGCTTCTTCAAGCTAAGCGCACACAAGCTTGGGACACGCCTTTCAATGCCGTGGAAGCCATTTGGGCTTTTGCCGACAAGGGCCACCTTGCTGCCCTGACCGACTCGGCTGCACTGACTCGGCTCTCCATCGACGGAAGGTCCATTGAGGAGCAGGGTTCAGCTGGGCTGGGCTACGTGCGCCATACAGAGACGATGACGAATGCGCCGGCGACCTTGACAGCCGAAAAGTCCTCCGATGGCACGTCCTGGGGAGCTGTCTATGCGCAATATCTCCAGCCTATGCGCGAGACTCGTGCTTCCTCGGCAGGTCTCAAGGTCAGCCGCGAACTTCTTGACGAGGACGGTAAGCCGGCCACCCAACTGACGGTTGGCGACCGCGTGCGAGTACGCATTACCATCCAAGCCGACCGCGACTACGACTTTGTGATGGTAAACGATATGCGTGCAGCCTGCCTGGAGCCCGTGGCCCAGGAGAGTGGTTATCAATGGGGCTACTACCTGGAGACCCGCGACCAATCGACCCGTTATTTCTTCCATCAAATAGCTAAAGGCAAGCATGTGGTCGAGACGGAGTACTATATTGACCGCGAGGGCAACTACCTCTCGGGCACCTGCACGGCACAATGTGCCTATGCGCCTGAATACAACGGAAGAACTACTGCTGCGACAGTGAAAGTTTCGAAACCAACTACATATTAAGTTCATTTGCATACCAACCTATGACGATAGAAATCGATTCAGGCAGTGGCTTTTGCTTTGGTGTGACCACTGCCATCAACAAAGCGGAGGAAGAACTCAAGTCGGGCAATACCCTCTATTGCCTTGGCGACATCGTACACAACGGTGTCGAGGTGGAGCGTCTTGCTCACAAGGGACTGATCACCATCAATCATGAACAGTTTCAGCAACTCCACGATGCAACGGTGCTGCTCCGAGCCCATGGCGAACCACCCTCTACCTACGAAACGGCCCAACGCAATAACATCACAATCATTGACGCGACGTGTCCTGTGGTGCTGGCCTTGCAGCGCAGGGTGAAGCGCCAGTGGGAGAAGGCGCAAGACGGACAAGTGGTTATCTTTGGCAAGAAAGGCCATGCCGAAGTGCTTGGCCTGGTCGGGCAGACCCACGGAGGTGCTATTGTTGTGGAAAACCTCGACGACGTGCGCCACCTCGACTTCTCCCGCTCCATCTTCCTTTTCTCCCAGACGACGAAAAGCCTCTCGGCCTATCGGGATATCATCGCTTACATCCAGGGTCATATCGCCGACGGGTGTGCTTTTGAGAGTTTTGATACCATCTGTCGATCAGTGGCCAACCGTATGCCTAATATCGCCGATTTTGCCGCTTGTCATGAACTTGTACTCTTCGTAGCCGGCCGCAAGAGCAGCAACGG
>ULTB01031309.1_pt1 | contig 25092 bp, 17 predicted proteins | sample 1957251 | NCBI WGS metagenome assembly ULTB01 (sample SAMEA4835724, study PRJEB28245) | human gut metagenome | biome: gut microbiome; material: fecal sample | place: Denmark | collected 2008
ATGAAGAAATTCAATGCCAGACCGACACCGAGCATAACATTCCAAAGCAGCTTGTTCGCCGACTCCACATTGAACGCAACCATGATGCCGCCGAGCGCGATGAACGTCGTTGCGATGATCCGCGCCATCGTAACGATGCCCTGCGAGATACTTTGCAGATTCCCCTGGAAAGCATTATTGCCAAGACCCACATCAGCAAGACTCTTCGCGTCATTCTGCGCTTGGAAAAGATCCAAGTTCCCCGCCGCGAATGCAACGGAGCTGGAACATACAAAGACCAAGCAGAGAACCATGAACAAGACGCTTGTGCTGAAATATCTCTTTCCTAACAAATGGATCACCTCGTTTCATTCCCCGATGTAAGGCGTACCGAACTGACTGGCTTTAGACACATTAATAGCCTCTGCATCCTTGGAAGCCTTTTCCAGCATGAGTTTCGTATTCTCCTCCTGCTCGGCATTGCGGGCGTTCTCCGCTGCGTAATGCGCCGCCTCGGCCTGCAACGCCTTGCCGATCATCGAGAACCCATTGAGCATGATGAGCGTCTGGTCGGCATCGATATGCGCGGTATGCTGCATGATCTGCGTCATACTGGCATTAGGATCATCAGCAGATGCAAGTTCCTTCTGAGTATCGGAGAGAACCGCCTGATTGCTCTGCTGTGTCTTCTGTGCTTCATCTGCAACAGACTTCATGGTCTTATTGAGTGCTTGCTGGCGTTTCTTCTCATTCATCACGACCTCCTGGATACTGGTCTTGCCATTCAGAATGGCATTGACATCACCGAGATATCTTCCCCATTCCTTACCAGTATCCATAATTCCAGTCAGCTCTCCATCAAAATTCTTGACTACCTTGGCGTGCTTCTTATACCATTCAAGAAGCTCCTTCGGCGTAGCATCGATGGGAGGCAGTTCGCCATCCGGAAGTTCATATGAGATATGACACCACGAATCGTTGTTCTGTTGCTTTTGCATTGCGACATTCAGCTCATACTCGGCAATCTTGCGGGGATCGATCTTCTGTGCATTCTCAATCAAGAGCTTGAGCTGGGCATAATCCGTCGTATAGATCTTGATAGCCTCCTGCAATGTATTCCACGCGTGTTCAATATTCGTCTTGTCGATGACCGGCACCGCCGCCTCCGTCCGCGTCGCCGAGGGAAGCATCGCGAACATAGAAGCAGAAAGACCGAAGACCACGCCGAGCGTGACAAAAGCTTTTTTCTTCATGACTTTTCTCCTCCTTCATAAAATCGATAGAAGATCGCATCCTATAGCTACAGTGTACCGAAAAAAAGTCATTTCGCTTTCTTGTTTTTATGCAAAAAGCCGTCCGGAGCACCACCTCCAGACGGTAGTAGTAATGTGTGAGATTGGAAGCCAGCAGACAACAAAAGAATCATCAAGTATTTTGCACAAGATGACATCCTATACCAACTGGAAACGCCCTACAGACAAACCGTAGGGCGTTCTTTTCGTACAAATATGCTTCTCTAGGGGGGCGTCAGCATTGCACCTTCATCAACGCGTAATGCTTTTCAATGGGCCATAATGAATTTCCTTGCCTCCTGATTTTACAAAGTCCTCACATGCCTTTTTCATATCTTCTGGGAACCTCTCATCTGATGGCGGTAACACTTCCACTTTGGTGATCTGCCCCCGTTCTGCAAAACGAAGTGGGTCAACCAGTTCGCGTTTGTCAATCATATCAACGAAATACTTGTCCAGCAATCCCTGCATAGTTCCTCGCCCATAGACTTTAAATGCATCTCTTTCCTCAAACGTATCCTTATCTGCCAGTTCCATTTCGCCAATCAAGCGATCCTCGAAGAAAAACTTCATCTTGGTCAAAGCCGAAAGAAAATCTGTACTGGCACCATAGCTCATGACCGAATAGCCATAAGAATCTTTCCGCAATCGAATACTGCGCTCATAGAATTGATCAGAACCCTCATTAAGAACTACCCTTGCTTCCTCTTCTTTTTTATTCAAAGAGGCATGCATCAGGTCAGAAAAATCATGAACAGGCGGTGCAATAGAGATATCCCTACAAATTTCGAGCTTATGCTCCAATGCATAGGCAATGAACTCTTTATCATCCGAGTGCTCTTTGTAGATATTTTCCAACGCCTTGCGCAACTTCATGGCATCCTTTTCCGACCGTTTCCGGTTCTCGGACAAAGCCTGCATGACATTGAATACGACGTCGCCATCGCTGAGATTTGCGACCTGATCAGAGGCACGCTTCATCTGCTTGCAGAAATCAGCAAACGCATCCAGATGGTTTTTGATAGCAAACGCAAGCGTATCATCCAAGTATTCTCCCAGACCAACATTTTCCGCAAACGTCTGATTCTCCGCTGTGCCTGTAAACCACACACTGGAATCCTCTGGCGTCTTGACACGAATCTTTACTGCAAAAGGAACCTCCTCATCATATGATCCAAACTCATCTATATGCTCGAATACATTCTCGCATACAAACGAATCAAACAGATCATGATACTTGATATTCCAGTCTGAGTTGATTCCCGACCCATGTGGAAGAATCTCACGCTCAAGCTTCTGAGAGAAATCTTCCAACAAATCATCCGTTTTTTGTGCTGCCATGAAAACCACGCTCCTTTTTCCACTCGTTCTGATTTACAACACAAGTGTACAAAAAAATTGAGCGTAAATATTCTTATGATTTTGCAGCACCCAGAACATACTTAGACGACCGACAAAAACTGACGTACTATCTTTGCGTTCCTCTCGACTTTTCAGTATCAGAAACCAACTCTTGCTCTTTCTCCGTATACAACAACCCCAATTTATCATACATGTAAATTCGCCATTCCCACCTTCATCCCCCACCTAAGAGGTGGAGGACTTCTCGCGGGTTAATCGACAGCTTTGAGTAATGTAATCGATTCTGCCAAATCTTTTGGTAGTCCATGTTCCAAATAACTTTTATCGCAAGGCATTCCGTTTTCATCGAGGTCTATCTTAAGCATCGCTTTTCACTTTCTTACAAAAGATTCTTGGTCATCAATCAAAAAATCCTTCATATCCTGAATGCATGTCTTTGGTTTCTCCAGCAAAGTATTGATATTCCGATACAAAACACCTTGAGTGCAACTATCATTATTAGCACCACGATATACGACGGCTTTTCCCGCTATCTTTACATGAAAATCTCTTTCCAGTGCAGTACAAGCCTCCTTATCAATAAGATGTCGTGCTTGTAGATACGGCAAAAACTTATCAGAGTGCTTGATTTCAAACAGATATGCCTTATCATTATTTTTATCAATCAAGACAAGATCAAACTCATGTTTTCCCGCAGAATCCCTATACTTTGTAACAAGGAACTGATCTTTCAATTCCTTATCCAAAGACAACTGGACAAAAATAATATCTTCCATCATCGCTCCCTTGACTGTTTCGTCAAGGCGCCGACAGAACTCTTGCCGTAATGATGGCTCAAAATTTCCCAATAGTTCGCTCTGCTCCAAAATACGCATTTCTCTTTGTACTTGACTGTATCTTAATCCCGGCTGCATAAAGATAACTTCTTGTTCTTTGCTCCCAGGTACAACAAATATAACATCAAGTCGCTCCAAATAACGTTTTGCATCTCTCATAGCTTCTGGCGCAGCTTTATTTAAAAGCGGCTCCTTAATAAGTAAAGCATCTCTTATTTCCTGTAAAAACTGTTTATTTTTCAATGGAGAGGTGTCAATATCAAGATTTTTATCACGCTCTAAATTACTACGTAATTTTCCCATATCATGAGAACGAAACATCTTATTAACGGTACCAGCTAAAAACGTTCGGTTGTCCATTTCAACAAGTTTATTGATAAAAGTCGTAAGTTCTCCTGATGCATAGAATGGCAATAAGGCACCAAAGGAACCTCCATTACGAAACATCTCTAAGCTATGCTGAATATTCACGGCGATTGCATCATTCGTGTAATCTAACGCAGGATCACTATTATAAAAAACTTCACCATCAGTCAGCGTCCCGCCATATTGGATATAGTCATCAATATCCCTGTCATTTCCAAGAAGATAACGATATTCAGCGAAAGGTATATACGTCGTATGGATAATATGAGCACGATCAAAAAGTTCTGTACTGAATGCAAGCGAAAAACCTAATGAATCTGTTCCTGCCATTACAATTTTTTTGCCATCCTCAGCGACAAATTTATCAGCAAGAATGCTACTAGCACTTGTAAAATTTTCAAGGCGTGTTACTTCATCAAGAAAAAAATAACGGCAAGATGGATTATTCTTTATGACATTTTTCACATCTTGAATTGAATCGCCTTCTTCACAGTGAACCCAGCAAATTGAATCATAATCCTGTAATTCACACGCCGCTTGAGCCATCATTGTCGTTTTACCTGTACGACGTAACCCATAGAGTGCGCAAATACGAGTATCTCTGCCACCTTGGAGATATTTCATTAGTTTTGGAAAACTGTATCTCTTTTTCATCCCAGCAATATTTTTTTGATAAAAAACTTTAAGCAAATTTTCTTTTCCAGTTGAATATTCCATATGGCCATCCCTTTCTTAGAGTGAGAGCCAGCACAAATCTGTGCTGGCTCTGTTGAAACAAGCATCCCAAACGTTTCACTCATCTTTAACGGGCATCGACATAGTTCATTAGTCGTCTCTATTATAAAGCAAAGCCATATACATGTCCATGCTTCTTTTTTACTCGCCACCGTTGCCGGAACTACTGTTTTTCTTGCCCGAATCTATCGAATCAGCCACGTCTTCTCCTAGCAACTCTTTCGACATAGAAACAAGCTTGCCTTGGTCGATAATAGAGAAGAAGGGCTCCTTCATCAGGACAAAGATACGCTCATTATCCGTTCCCTGATCGATAAAAATATGGTTCCCTTCCATGTGCACCTTATGGGATGGATCATGCACAAGCCCAATCAGATCGAACGTCGCTGGCATGGAATATTTTTGGATGATAGCGAACGTTCTCAGCTGATCCTGCGCCGCAGAATAAAGATTAATACCAAAGAAGAGCACGATGCTCGTCAAGAGAATCAACCCTCTTGAAAACCATTTATGCATCTTTTCCCGTCCAGGCTTGGAAAGCTTCGCATGGATGACGGACATCGATATCAAGAAAAACGTAGATACTCCGGCTGATTGAACTGCGTCGAGATTCATAAAAATTTCCTCCGCTCTGAAATCAGTACGACAAATTGAGTAGATTCTGATATGCATTATTGACCGAAATCACGTAATTCCTTGTTTCGGAATATGGCGGCACTCCGCCATATTTATAAACGGCATTCGGCCCAGCATTATATGCTGCAACAGCGTCCGTCACCCCGTACTCGCCCCACCCTCCGAAATCATCAAGCAGGATACGAAGATATGACGCGCCTCCTAAAACATTTCCAAGTGGATCATACGGATCAACGCCAAGACTCGCAGCTGTATCAGGCATAAGCTGCATAAGACCAATAGCTCCTACCGGACTATATGCATTGAAGTTGTATCCTGACTCGCACTGCATGACAGCCGTAATGAGATATGGATCAACTTGATACGTGCCAGAGGCATAAAGAATCGCATTGGTAATCCAATCGCATTGTGCGGCATCGCCGTTGTAATAGGAAACGTTCGTATAGATGACACTATAAATATCAGCCGCTTTCGTATTCGGCGACAAAAAGCAAAAAGTGAAAAGTGAAATACACAAACAAATGAAGAGCTTTACTTTAGACATATCTTTAGCGACGTAGGATAGGACTTGCGCCACCTTCCCCCTTCCAAAACCTAAAAACGAACAATTCTCAATGCACAGGCAAAGAGAAAGCACCAGAGGAATTGCATGTTCTTCGCCAGTGGCAACTTTCATTCCGATGCAAGATCAGAAAGCCATCAAAGAGCAAACATCACCTCGTTGCCACACGAATCATTTGAATCATTTCCTTGACCGTTTTGATTTCCGATTCCAAAGATTTATCCTTTGCTGCCACTCGAAGCCACATATCAGCCTTTGCTGTATCTCTAGGGAATTCCCATCCACGCCCTAACGAATAGACTTTAGCAACCTCCAAAGCGAAATCAGGAGAAACTTGATTTTTGTCAAGTTGATCAGCAATCTTTGTGGCTACGAAATAATTCTTTGCAATATTGCGGCGCCTGTCAATAAAGCCATCCGTCTTATAGCCTTTGTCCTGCATCGATTCGAGTGCAGAAGAAACCTTGAGAAAATAACGAGCCGTCTCTTCTGTAGGAGCAAGCTCTTTCTTGTTGTATTTATCCCAAACATTATCCAAAAGGCGTTTCATAGGATACATTTCATGATACTTGTTACATACCTGCTCTACCCGTTGAAATTTATCGTTGAAATACGGCTCTTCAAACTGATGATTCACCACAGGAAACTCTGTTTCACAAAAGTTCGACGGGAAATCGCCATACAACAGATACTCCTCTTCATCCTCATCGAACTCGATGGAATGATTTAATTCCGCATGCTCATCGAGGAAACTATTGATTGCATCAATATCAGAATGATACTTTATCCCCGTTGCATTGATAGAAACCATCATATCATCATATCTGGAATGACTAAGTACTGCAGAATGATATAGTTGCTGCATGCCCAAAGGCATCTCGTCTACCTCGATAAGATCTTTTTTAGGTGTGATGAACTCAGGATGTTTTGTGAGAAACTCCTCGAGAATACTTTTATCTCCCTCAGAAAGTAGAAGCTTATCCAGAGAACCATTTGCCTCGAAATCCTTCATTGCCGCCTCCGACAAAAGAAATCGAACATTCTTAGAATGATTATCCACTGTCTCTTTTCCCAAGACTTCTATCACGATGTCTTCAGGATCAGTAGTGAATACTTCATAGTCATTTAATTGAAACATCAGAATCAACCTCCTCTTATCAAGCGTAAATAGCAAGCTGTCTCAAAACGAAATCTGCACACGGTTGAGCCATGCCGTTGCCGATAGCTTTCAGACGTTCACTCTCACTTGCAGGCTTCCCGTTCAGCGAGACGTCGGTGTACCCATCCGGTAGCCCCTGCAATCTCTCGCACTCTGTTACCGTCAGCCGACGGACAGTTCTTACGTCATCGGTTTCTTGTCGATCTGCTTCGTTGAGTACAGCAACATTGCCACCGCCGGTACCCATTCGCGCAGCCAACGTATTGACCGCGCCTTTCGGTATTTCGCGCACCCCGTCACTCAGATGTGAAATGTCATAGAGCGGTACTTCTTTTTGGTACTCTACGAAATTTCTGGGACTCTTATAATCACGTGCCGCAAGGGTACTTGATTTCTCGCTCTCAACAATATGCCCGATTGCCTGAACCGAGTATGTCTTCTCGTCTTCTGCAAAAACCGCATGTCGATCAATCGTATTCAGTGTGAACGATACGTTTTTATTCACACCGCTCCCCTGCGGTCCGTTCTTTTCTTTGCGGCCAATCATGCTGCCCTGGAGACAATATGCATCGCCTTCTGCAAAAACCGCATGTCGATCAATTGTGTTCAAGGTGAAAGAAACATCTTTGTCTACGCCGAGATGATGACCACCATTCTTGTCTTTACGATTGATTATGTTACCTGCTATGCACCAGCTTGACACTTCAGCGCCGTCTCCAGCGACGGCGGCAACTTCTTTCCGCGCCGTGCTGCTCTCCGCAGTATCCCTTGACACGCTCTGCTCGACAAATAACACTTCTGCGGCACAGCGCTTTTCGGTTGCAAAATCTGCGACAAGGAAGATACGACGGCGGCGTTGGGGGACTCCCCAGAACTGAGCGTCGAGTGTTCGCCATGCAATATCACACTTTGGAAATTTTGCCAATCCTGCGGGAGCCCATTTTCCATTACGAGGTATTGGAACATCGGTCTGTCCAATTTCCGCGAGCACGGCTTGAAAATCTTCTCCACGGTTGCTGGAAAACGCTCCAGGGACGTTTTCCCACACGAAAAATCTAGGATATTCGCCATCTGAGGCGACTCGCATCTGTCGAAAGATCTCGACTGATTTGATAAAGAGACCACTTCGTTCATCCTGTAACCCCCTCCTCTTACCTGCCAGTGAAAGTCCCTGACAAGGACTGCCCGCACAGATGATATCGACAGGCGGTAATGTCGTTCCATCGAGTTTTGTAATATCACCCATTTGCAGAGTCTCCGGGAAATGTTTCGCCGTCACAGCGGCAGGAAACGGAGCAATCTCAGAACTCCAAAGCGGCTTAATACCCGCACGGACAGCAGCTATCTGCCAGCCACCAATTCCATCAAAAAGGCTCCCCAACGTCAGATTTTTCACAACAAAAACCACCATCCTTGCTCATACTACTGAAATTGTAGATTGGAAAGAGGTGTCTGGTTTCTTGTCTTTATACAGAACAAGCGCTTGCCCATGTTGGACAAGCGCTGTGATTCTTTCACAAGAAATTCGTGATGATGATTTCTTCTCCGACTCTATGCTTCGCATCGCGGTTGATCATGCGTTTCACTGGCAGGACTTCCTGATGATATTCTCGATACAGTTCTCGGATGAAAGGCGTATTGTGATTTGTGAGCATACAGTACGCGCCTCTATTCACGAGTCTTGTAAAAACCTCTGCGAGACGAATATGATCCTCTTTCTTGAAACCTTCTTTCGTATAGCTGCGGAATGAAGTGGGATTCAGAGGTGCATAGGGGCTGTCGAAAAAAACGAAATCGTCAGCACCCGCATCAGAAACTGCTTCCTCGAAATCCTTGCAAGTCATGAAAGCATCCTGCAAAGCATGTGAAACATCCAGTATCTGCCTCCTATTGAAAGACGAAACCTTACTGCCATTGAAGGGAGCATTAAACTCCCCTTTCTTGTTGACGCGAAAAAGACCATTAAAGCAGTGCTTGTTGAGAAAAATCATCTCAGCAGCAAGTGAAGCATCATACACGCCTCTCTTGACGCGGGCGTTAAAATCACTGCGGATAAAATAGTAAAATTCAGCAGACAACGCCTGATCTAAATCGGAAAGATACGACAAAACAAGGTGGCAATTGTCGCGAATCTGCTGATACGTATTCATCAAAGCCTGATTGCTGTCATTGATGAATGCTCTTTTTGGCAGAAAGCGAAAAAAGACCGCGCCACCGCCGAGGAAGGGCTCATAATAGCCCGAAAAGTGACGCGGCATCTTCCTGCTGATGACATCCAACAACTGTCTTTTTCCGCCTACCCATTTCAAAAACGGTTCCGCCATGAAAAATCCCTTCCTTCGTATGTTGAAAACATCATACAAAAAGAAGGATACTCAGGTTTCTTGTCTTTTCTGCCTGTTGAGAAACTGCGTTGGAATCTTTTCTAAGTCACCAAAATATGGATTCGAGACAAACATCATGCCGCAAACAAAAATCCCCTGCAGTCAGTCACTGCAGGGGATTTTCAACGTATCAAATACCTTATCTACAAGCGGCAATCGGTTCATGGGACGCAACGATATGTTCCGCTTCTTCCCTTGATGGAACCGAAGGAGAATATTTGTAAATAGCTTCTGTGATATTATCTTTTAAATAGCCACGCGACACAAGTTTTGCAGCAATGGCATCATCCACTTCCTTTCCCCAAGAGCCATCGCGAATAGCATAAGCCTTCTTCGCGATTTCCACATACATTTTGCAGCAGTCATCGCCGACAGCCCTATATTCAGGATCACCAAGCGCATCGAGTCGGGACTGCTTTTCGGCCTCCGACTCATTCTTTTCAGAATCAAGAACGAGAACATTGACCTCCGCAAGACGGCGTTCCTTGCTTGCGAGCAGTTCTTCTTTACCGAACGGCACGAGATACTCTGCCTTGGCCTCCTCTAAAGCTCCGGCTTTCTCTTCCATCGACTTTTTATTCTCTTCAATAGCTGCCTGCAAATGAGCACCGATTTCGAGGAAACGCACGGCATTGGCTTCCCAATTCGTCTTCGTCATCTTGTAAGGACCATACGAACCTTTTCCGTAGAACGACAGCTTCGGCTGGATATCCTCTTTCGGATTATAAGTCACAGTAAATTTGAGACCGTGATATGTACCGCGCGGCGAAGATGCTACCTTCTCAGCGTAGTAGTCACTGGTGACTTTGGCGAGGAATTTACCGATTTCCTCTTGGGACGAATAGACTTTGCCATCAACAGTCATAGGCTCATTCTTCTGTGCAGAGAACCTTTCCATATCAGCGGCAAGGATTTCTTTCCTTTTTTCCAAGGCATGCAACTGAACCGGATAAACATCATGAATCTTATGATTGAGATTCTCCTTCGACTGATAGAACTGTGCCCGTTCCATCTTGAGCAGGGCAATCTCATTTTCAAGCGTCATCTGTTCTTGGAAGATAGGATTCTCCGTGCAGGCGGTCTTGGTCTTGGATGCTTCAAGTTGGAAATCATCCACATCGTCACAGATACGGGATGGAGCCTTGCTTGTCATGACCTGCGAGATGAACTTCTGCTTGTACTCGTTCGTCTGCCACATATAAGCGTCGAACGTGCCTTTTGTGACATACCGATAGATATCGACATGCGGATTTTCGTTGCCGACACGCACCATGCGGCCACGCCGCTGTTCGATCTGTGCTGGCTTCCATGGGCAATCGAGCTCATGCATGGCAATCAACTTGTCCTGGATATTGGTGCCGACACCGAGCTTATCAGAGGAGCCGAGAAGTACACGTACCTTGCCAGACCGCACCTTCTTGAAAAGCTCTTCCTTCTTCTTCGGATTGTTATAGGAATGGATATACGCAATCTCGTTTTCCTTGACACCGTTCTGTACAAGTTTTTCTTTCAGAGCGTCATAGACGTTGAAAGAACCGTCTGTACTCGGAGTTGCAAGATCGCAGAACACGAGCTGTGTGGACTTCTTGTCGGCAGTATCATGATAGATCTTAGCGACATTATCAGCGCAGAGATTCACCTTGCTCTTCGGATTATCCGGCAACTCTTCATTGAGTGACCTCGGATCGAGTGCGATATAGCGTCCTTCCCGCGTAATATTGAGCATATTGTCGATGCCCTTCTTGTGGTCTGCCTGATGGGATTCATCGTTGATGACACGTGGATTTCCCTTCTTGATCTCTTCAGAACGCTTCACAAGGTCGCGAATCATCGCCTTCTGTGTCGCCGATGCCTCTGCCGTAACAAGGTGCACATCTGATTCAGGAACAGGCAGTTTGAGCTGATCGCCGAGCTTGACATCAGCGAACTCCTTGAACATGCTGATAAGTTCCGGCACATTGGCAAAATGAGAGAACCGTGTTTTCTGACGGAACTTGTCACCTGCCGGTTCCAGCTCCATCTGCGTAACCTCTTCGCCGAACGTCGAAGCCCAAGAATCGAAAGCTTCCAATCCTTGCGACTTGAGACGGGACGGTTTGAGATAGCGCGACAGAGTATAAAGCTCTGCCATAGAATTAGAAACTGGCGTACCGGAAGCGAAAATAATACCACGCTCGCCAGTAACCTCATTGAGATAATCACATTTAGCGATCATATCATCCGTCTTCTGAACATGAGCCGACTGCATGCCGGAAATCCGAGTGAAAAAACCAAGGTTCTTGAAATAATGCGCCTCATCGACATAGAGACGATCAATGCCAAGCTGCTCAAAAGTGATTGTAGCATCCTGGTGCTTGTGGTAATCAGCCTCCAGCTTTGCCAAAGAGGTCATGATTTTCTTATATTCACGCTGTGCTTGTTTCACAGAAAAACTTCTCGGATTCTTACTGGCAAGCTCTGCTTTTGCTTCGAGAATACGATCAGCTTCATCCTGCAGGAATTTCTTGCGGCGTTCATAGGAGAGAGGGATCTTGCCGAACTGCTCATAGCTGAGGATTACCGCATCCCAGTTTTTCGCGACGATTTTCGCGCAGAATTTCTGCCGGTTTTCCTTCGTGAAATCGTCCTCTCCCGCGACGAGGATATCCGCGTGGGGATAGAGACGCTGGAATTCAGCACCAAACTGTTGCGTAAGATGTTTCGGCATGATCATCATGGACTTGCTGCAGAGACCGATACGCTTTGCTTCCATCGCAGATGCCTGCATCTCGAACGTCTTACCAGCACCGACGACATGAGCCAGTAAAGTATTGCCACCAAACAGGGTACGTGCAACAGCATCCTTCTGATGAGGCCGAAGCTTGATCTCAGGATTCATATCGGGGAAGTTGAGGTTGGAACCGTCGAAATGACGCGGCACGATATTATTGAAATGCCTGTTGTAGTAGGAAACAAGGCGATGTTTCCTCTCTTCATCCTTGAAGATCCATTTACTGAACGCTTCGCGAATATCTTGAATCTTCCGTGCGGCAAGGAGCGTCTTATCCCTGTCGATAACGGACTTCTCTTCCCCGTCAATCCTGACCGTCTTATGGATATTGACTACCGTATGATTCAATGCTGCCTGGATAAGCTTCATTGCATTGTAATCATTATCCACGCCGTAAACCGTTGTCATTTCTTGATTGTCAAAGCTCTCAGAAGCCGAAACATTCCACGCACCGGAAATAGGAGAATACTCCACCGTTACAAACGTGCTTGGAACCCTGAACGTATCCTCGATGAACTGAGCGATGTCTTCTGTAGGGATCCACGGTGCACCGAGGAAGATATTAATCTCCTCCGCCGAAAGGTCTTTAGGCTTGACCCGCTCCAATGCCTGCAGATTCTTTTCCGCGCGGGCAATATCCTCATTGAGCGAAGCAATCAGCTCGTTATCGGGATGCGCGATGATGTCGTCCACCTTTTTGTGGCATTCTTCAATAAATCCCTTGAACCCAGCGAGCAATGCTTCTCTCTTGAAAACCTCCGGACGCGCCCCATGATCATAATCCCTGCAAACTTGAGCGAGATACGCATTGGCATACTTACTGGTCTCCACAGACCAATATTCTGTATGTTCGAGTGTATGCTTGGCCTTCAGGACGAGCTCAAAACCAGGGAAATCCTTTAAGAATCGACGGTAGGCAGGAATATTCCTCATGAATCCAAGCCCGAACATCGGATCTTTCAAGAGATCAGCAACTTCTTTATACTTTTCCGACATATCTTTGATGAAATTATAGGCATCCCTGTAATGCGCATGCTTCAATGCAAACATCAGGATATTACGATGTTCCGGCTGGAAGAATTTACGTTTTTCAGCATCTGTATACTTATGCAACGAAACACTGATATCCCCATTTTCATCATCTTTCGACATACCGCGAGCAACCAAAGGATCTTGAAAATCCGGTTCATCAAATACAGGCAGTGCATCCGTCAAAATCTGCTCATTGATTAAAGACCGACGACCAGAAAGCCAAAACTGCATACGTTTTTGCAGATATTCGATCCGAGCCCGTACATCACCGGAAAGATATTCATCTGCTGTGACATATTTGCCATGTTCGATATCTTCGAAAATCTCACGGAATTCAAGTTCTTTTACAAGATCTGCAGGAGTAGAATCCATAAGCTTGGCCATATATGACAGATCGACCTTGCCCTTTTCCTGCATAGAAACCAAGAGTGCATCATTTGCCGTATCTACATGCGTAGGAACATGATAAGCATGCACCGTGCGTTTTGTAAACATATCGGCCTTGCCAATAAATTTCTTATCCTCGAACTCCTCCATCGACAGGAGAAGCGCATGAGAAGAATCCTCTGCAAACGCCTTCACGAAGCTCCTGTCTTCATTGAAATGACCGAACTTCTTGACATGCTCGTCATAGAGCTTGTTCAATTCAGCCTGCAGAGCACCGAGGCGCTCATCCGTGCAGTCATGAACCTCCTCATCGATCATCTTGCGGAACAAATCACGAATCTTGACAGCAGAACGGATCTTGGGCTCAAGACTTTCAGACACATCTGCATCACCAAGCTCGCCTGCCGGAGAGAGATACATGAGCTTGCCATTGTCGATAAAGAAGCCGTACTCATTGTCTTTCTGGACAGTCTTCTCCTGCTCTGGTTTTGGAAGTCTCTGCTCAGATGGTTGATAGAACTTGCCAAGTTCCTTGATGGAATCAGCGATTTTATTGCCGATAGATGCTACCGTTTCATGATAATCTGCTGCGAAATAATCAACGACATACCCGATGGCGGAATCTTTGGGACCAAGATTTCCCAAAATATCACTACGATGTTCAGCAAAATAGTTGTTCTGCAGATATTTGAAATCTTTCGGATAAGAGGGGAAAGTGCGTTCTGTTGAATTCACCCATTCCGGCAAGGGATCTTCTGGAGCCAGTTCTTTGCTCCTCTTGCGGAAAATAAGGATATCAGAAGTAACCTCCGTACCGGCTTGTTCGAACACCCTAAATGGCAGACGGATTGCCTTGACAAGCTCCGCCTTCCGAGCGAATTCCTTACGAGCCGTATCATCCTTCTTATCCATGGTTCCCTTGGAGGTGATAGCAACAACGATACCGCCTAGACGAACCTGGTCGATCATCCGGTTGATGAAATAGTCATGAATCAGGTAATTGTGACCGGCATAGCGAGTATCATTGATGGGGAAATTTCCGAAAGGCACATTCGAGATGGCAAGGTCAAAGGAATCATCCTTGTAATGCGTATCCTCGAAAGGTGAATGCACGATGGCGGCATCCTGGTTGAGAGCCTGTGCGACCTTGGAGGTGAGTTCATCGAGCTCCACGCCAACCAAGGAGCTGCCGTGCTTCATTTCCTCTGGCATCTCGCGCAAGAAGCGGCCGGTACCAGTAGATGGATCGAGGATATTGCTGTTGCCAGCAAAACCAGCCTCTTTCAAGCCGTCATAGATTCCCTTGATGATCTCATGAGGAGTATAAAACGCCGTAAGTGTAGATTCACGCGCCGAAGCAAACTCCGTATCAGAAAAAATCTCTTTCGCGAGTGCATATTCATTCCGCCACCGATAGTTCGTAGCATCGAACGCCTCGGAAATAGCACCGAACCCTGAATACGCCAACAGTACCTTGCGCTCCTCTTCTGTCGGCGCACGATGGGCAGACTCTAGCTGATGCACAATCTGGATGGCTGCAAGATTGCGACGGAACACCGCACGCTTACCAGTGACACTATCCAGCGTTGCCTCCATATCCAGAGTTGAAAGATCGATAGCCTGAGATTCTGTCACATCAGGCGCAATCACACCGTTTGTTTCAGTCACCTCATCAATGCTTGCGGCTGGAGCAGTCTCCCCTGCATCGGGACGAGAATCTTCTACAGACAAATCCTGCTTCTCATCAGCCGCATCAGAACTTACCGCTATCTCGTCAGAAGCCTGCATATCAGAAGAATCTTCAACTTGAGAAGCCTCTTTTTCTGCTGTCTCGGTAGCAGTTTCAATATGATCACGAATCTCAAGACCGCAGTTCTGGAAATATTTCTTAAATTCACCGTTACGCAGATATTTATAAAGCTTATAGTCCTTCCAATGACTAAGCACCCCCGCCAAAGGAGAGAAAAGCTCTGGATGTTCAAGATAAGCAAGTCCCACAGCAATGGCATTCATATTGTTCTGTGGCAGGGAATCATAATCAGGATATTCACCTGACGTTGCCAAGGAAAGTACGCGCTCTTTGACAGCAGCATACGGCTTGCTATCAAATGGAAGATGATTTTCCCAAGTCTCACGCATCTGTAAACGGTTGCGGATATTTGTTTCAATTTTAACAAGACGCGCCAGTTCAACATCAGCAGTCGTCTGATTATTTTGTGGAAGGAATGACTTGAAGTATTCAGCATAATCCCCCATCATGAGAAGGGCATTCTCATGATGGAAATTGATATCTTCGAGGAAATCGTTGATACGCCCCCTCAAATCCGGCTCTTTCTGGTAAAGAAATCCAATCGCCAAAGATTCATTAAGAAACAGACCATAATCAAACATCTCAGAAAGAGACCCAAGAGGAATTTCAGCAGAAAAGATATTACGGAGCTTTTCAACCACTGGGGCATACCGTTCCTGCAATTCAGTCAACTGATCCTCAATAGAAGCGACCTCAACCGACTCAGCTTGCAATGGTTCAGACTGTGCAGATGCTGTCGGCATGGCAATATCTTCCTGCGTTTCTTCATTCACTGAACTTGCCTGTACTGCTTCACTTGCGGAGTCCGTATTCGTAGCCGATGGTTCTGCAAAAGGCTGTTCATCCTGCGCTTGGGCAGACGCCTCCCCCAGATTCTCACGGAAGAATTTCATGGCAGAAGTAACCTGCTTGACATAATTCTTCGCCATGAGCTGATGAATCTCTCTGACAGGCACATTCATACGATGAGCAAGCTCTTCACCGAATGACACAAAATCATTTTCGATGACAGCTCCGTAAGTCTCCTCTGGAATCTGTTTGCCAACAAAATCAAGGAACGACGGATAATCTATCTCCCCATTCAATGCAGCATAAAGCTCTGCAAAAGAGAAGTCACTGCCATCTGCTTTCGTAAGCCACGGAGCATCTTCTCCCTGCGTTGAAACATAGGCACGGACAGACTCCGTGCGGCTGGCAATGACAGCAGCATCAAGAAGTTCGAAATCATTGATTTCTTTCTCTGTAAGAGGGTGATCGTAATAGGCAATTCCCTGAATCTTCACATCATCAGGAAGCGTAGACTGCTCTGCCGCGATTTCTTCATCGCTGGCAACGCGCAAACTCCCCTCCGGCTGTGCTCCAGGTGTAGAAGGACGGCGAATGAGATAATATTTATACTCATCCTGCGAAGTAGTGGCAACCTTGTCTTCCTGCACCGTCTGCACATGAGCCGGATCAAGCCAGAGGTCGTAGATTTCGTTGTATGGACGATTGGAAAAATTTGAAAGTCCCGTAAAAATCCGCTCACGAACGAGAGAATCGCCAACACCGATAAGATGGTAATAATCCTCATGGTGTTCCAAAGCATCCATCAGCTGTTGAAATGATACACCAAGAATACGATCAGCTAGCTCATCCGTAGGATAAGTCGCCTGATACCAATCACGAATAGATGAAGACATATCGAAAGAAGGTGTCGCTTCCGCCACATCCTTTGATTCATCTTCTTCTGCCTTTTCAACCGTTTCCTCCGCATTTGCTTTTTGGTAAGTATGCGAAAGAGATTGTGCGACAAAAGCGACGAGCTCATCTCTTTTTTCCGCCGTGAAATCGCCTTCACCGCTGACAATCAGGGTGAGACCGTCTCGATAATATTGCCGTGCTTGTTCCATCGAAACATGTCCATCTGCCAAGGTAGAGGAAATCGAATCAATGAAACCACGGAACGATTTTTCCGCCTCATCGGATGAAAGACCGCCGAGATTTGGAAGGTCTTCTACGCCTCGATTTCCTTCCTCATGATCTCGTACACCATCGACCGGATATTGTTCGCGAGCCCCACCCAGCCCATCGAATCGCGTCTCTTGAGTTTTTCCGTCAGACCCATTTCCTTCTGCAGCTTCTCCTTTATCTTCTCCGACTTCTCCCACATCGCTTCCTGATAATCCTTCAGATACTGCTCCGCGTCCCCTGATGCGACCATCTTCGCCCATTCCTGCGGATGCTCCCTGTCCAGATAATCCCGCCTCAGGCTGGCCCACATCCCGTAATGCGTATGTTTCAGCTCTTCTGCTGTTTTCATGTTCTTTTTCCTCCTCTTTCTTCCTCTCTGCGAACGCATCGAGGAGCGACTTAGAAAGTTGCTGGACATTTGCCAGCATCTCTCCCATATCAACATGTGCACGGCTCATCGCTAGCAAGGAAGTATCATCAGCAGAAAGGTTCAGTCGCTTTCTGACGACATACTCCACAGCGACAGCCGTCTGGCTCGGATATGCCATATCCGCAGCAACTACAGCTGACTGGATGTAGGCACGAAGTGCATCATCTGTAGATATATTTTCTTCAGCACGAACCGTCTCGCGAAGCGAAAATTCATCCTCAGGCTGATATGACCAAGGAATGCTGTGCAAGCGGGCATCCCCTGTCAAAAAACCATTCGTGTCACGAATATCATAGACATACGAAACATCACCATCAACCGAGAGTATCGGAATCCGCTCTGCGTTTTCAACGATGGACGTACCAAACGCGCGTTCCCAAATTTTCCTCGTCGCAACAGCAGGCGTACCTGCAGGTGCATGTATATGCAGACTCAATTGTTCAGGAAGAGAATATCTATGGAAATTCGCCATAGTATCGAGCATACCGACAAATTCGTCATCATTGCTTTCGAGCGTCCGTAGCAGGTTTTCCTGTTCGTTCTTAAGATCCTCTTTCGTAATCATAGGCTTGACCTCCCTGTAGATTTGATTTCACTACGGGAATAGTAGCATGATTACGCTCGTGCAGTTTCTTGTCTTCTAGCAAACACCTACTGAAATGATACCATCTTTCAATTTCGTATAAATGAGTTCCTTGATGACACTTTTCAGCTTCTCCAGCAATAGAGGCTGTGGAGCATGTTCCTTAAAGAAGGATTCCTGCTTTTTAACCAGCATGGACAAATCATCATACCTGACTTCAACCTCTGCAAGGCCGAGGCAGCCACTTTTCAAAGCCATCAAGAAATCTCTCTCTTCGCCATTCGGATATCGGACAGCTTTCCCAAAATCCAAATCATAACGAATCATGCGGTCTAGGAAGCTCAATATCCGAATCGAGTGATACGCATCCTTGATAGAATAGCCATGCCTCTCAATCGAATCCTTGGAAATAGGTGTCTCTTTCAAGAGCCGTCTCCAATGATGGACTGCCATTCCGAGAGACGAATCGAAAAGATGCGGCAGATTCATACTGCAAAGCTCTTTTCGATTTCCTAGTAAAAATTCTTGCAACCGTCCTGCTTCATGCGTGAATATCAATTCCTGGCTATAAAGAACCTCTAGGAAATTTACATGTGCCTTCCAAAAAAGTGACTCTAGCATGCGGACATCATGGACAGTGTAGTCAACAAGAGGCGTCTCCCTCCCTGTTGAAAAAATCATTCCGTTATACAAATCATCAAAAGAAGGAAGAACGAAATATTTATAATCCCTATCTGACGACTCAGTATTCAAATTGTAATTACGGCTGCCAACAAGAGCCTTCATTACAATGATGCGATGATTTGTTTCCAAAATTTACTTCCTTTCCTACACAAGATCAGGAGTTACATTCCAATGATCTGCAACTAGAATTTGATACGCTTCTGAAAGAGAAACAAATCCATTTCTCCGCAGTTCTTTCTCTTCCTTTTCAGTATATCGTTCAGCACATGAGCAATATCTGGTATAAGAATCTATACAGGAGAAAGACATCTTTCCGCATCGTTCACATCGGCAAACATCATAGATTTTGACATCTACAGTTCTTGGGTTTGATGAAATGCTATATGCAGGAATATGTTTCCCTTTGTATCTATGACCGACGATACAGCAGAGCATATTGCTCATAAATCTTTCCCCTCCCAATGTGCTTCATCAGTGTAATTGCCAGTAGCTCTCAGTTTTTTCTGCATGCCGCATATCAGCGGCATTTGGTCGTTCCTGTGGCCACCAGTTGACACTCCCCATGCCTAAAAGCAGGGGATTCTTGGTTTAACAATCACTGCGCCGCTTCCAAAATGTGCATTTTTTGCACATTGATATTTCCAAGAAGCCTGGTTTTACTTTTCAAAGAATTTGCGTCATAGAAATCCTCCTAATTTCCCTTTCTTTTAATCCCACAAGTTAAGAAAATACTTCCCAAAAAGCTCTTTTCCGCGATTGTACTTCTGCTTATATTCTTCTGCACTATAATTGCAGGAATTTTCATTGTAATAAATGATTTCATGAAATGTAAAAATCATGTTATCAAGATAGCTTTCCCAAACATCTGCTGTTAGCCCGCAAGGATGTCCATATCTTTTTGATTTCTTAAACTCAACAAGACCTTCATAGATATACCATTCTTGGTCATTCCCAAAAGCGCAAACTTTAGTTAGGATGGAATTGATTTTTCTTAGCTGACGATTACGTGCCTTTTTCGTTGCACCATACCCATAATCTATTGACATATCGAAAATAAACTCCATGAGATTAACATACAGCTTAATCCCCTCTTCAATAGTAGAGTCATATTTCTTTTGTGCTTCTTTTACACTATCCAGCGTTTCACAAGCTACCTTATATGTTACATAATCTACTTCTCTCTTAAGGTTTTTAGTCACGCAATCTTTGTGGTTTTTATCCAACCAAATATTCCACGGAGAGTTAGGAAAATCTAAAGATACCTCCTCAAAAGAAAAATACATTTTCCTAAGAACACTAAGCAAATCCTGTTTGCTTTTATTCTGACTCCCAACAGCTTTATTAAACTTCATTAACGTGATATGAAGTCCATCTTCCCGACAATATTTTTCAAGCCACAGAATACGATCTCTAAGACTATACTTAATGTAGGTAGTAAGGTCATCAACAAGATTGTGCGGATGACGCTTATTATACCACATGCAATGGCGTTTATAGATAGTTTTCTTATTCATCACATACACCCCTTTTCTGAACTGCACATTCTCAAGACCTTAAATAGGCCAATCTTTAACTTTTCTATATGAAGAAATATCGTATGGATTTACATATGTATATACCTCAATTCTGGTAGGTACTTCTCTCATTGTCATTGCCCAATCAGATCCCTTTATTTTAGAAAGTCGCTTTTCTACACCTTTTAGTGTCATTAAATCATCAATAGTGCCCTGACGGTCACTATCTGTTATATGAAATGCCGTTTCGTTTGGACGTAATGCTACCCAATACCACTTTGGTTTATACAGAAACATGATATAACAACCTAACTTTCTTTCTCTCTCCCTTTTGTAGGGAGGAACTAAATTCGGCAAAGAAAAGAATTAGTTTTTTGATAATCCGTTCTTCAAAAATCGTGATTTTGGATTATCGACCGCGCCTCCAAGCCACCGCCTTTAGGCGTGGGGTTCATGACTTATGCAAGACTACATATGAACCTGCTAATTCACTATCGATTACAAGGTACATCTTTGTATAATATGATAAGATATCGGATTTAAGATTCAATTTTTCTTCGATATCATCATATCCTTCTCCAACACGAACGAAATCCATATCGATTTTGTCTTGTACTTTTGTAAAGAATTCTACAGAATTATAAATATGATGCCATTTAATAGATGCCCAAAAAATTACGACACAATCTTCGTTCAGCGAATCAGAATGAACTACGCGATATTCTGCGTCTTCTAAAAGAGCTCTCGCAGAATCATATTCATTGTCCTTGCTGTTAATAGCGTCCCATTCGTTCATTTTTTCAAAGAAGAGTTTTTCTTCACTCTTCTTAAAAACGATACCAACTTCGCTCCTATATCTCACTGATTCTCCTCCTTCCAATGAGAGCAGTAATTCTTAGTATTCATCTTGACACTCCCCGTGCCTGAAAAGCAGGGGATTCTTGGTTTGACAACCACTGCGCCACCCCCCAGAAGAATTGGCGTTTTGCACGATTTCCCTAAGCGTGAATTTTCGTGTGCCCCACGATATAAGTTGTCCGCCTCAAATCCGTTTCTTTTTCTTTGCCGTACCTTTGTGTACATTCTTTTTGTCGAATGCGTCTATCCAGTATATCCTCAAATGGCTTTTTCCAAGCCAAGGATAAATGCGTATTTAATATAATTGTTTGCTTCCTCAGGATTGCCAATTAGAATTGTCAATCTTAATTTTGGAATTGGAATACTAGACACTTCAATAACTTTATCTTCAATATCTTTCTTGATAGCTCGCCACAGGGCTTTGCGCCCTGCATTGCCAGAATAAAGGTAATTGTCACAGCAAGCATCTATAGAATTTACTGATTTATGTTCGTCACAATGCAAATACAGGAAATTCGTATTCATTTTGCGTTCTCCGTTTCTTAAAGCTATCTTCTTTTCCGAACCGTCATTTAAGTTGAATTTTGCTCCGATTTTTCTGACATCTGCCGGGGATCCCCACCAATCACATCTTTCTCCCTCGTCCTCGGCGTCGGGATTGATGATTTCCCACTTTACTTTATAAATCGGAACGTAACCATCTTCATCCGATTCGTCTTCTGCCTTGATGGCATTGGCGAAATATGCAGCGGAACCAACAACCCCATCGAGGTATACGCCCTGAATGAGAATGTACTTTCCGCCCTCAAATTCAACAGAACCAAATATTTTCTCCATTTTATCCATTACGTTTTCCATGATGTATCTCCTTGCTATTCTAGGCTATTCTCTTTTCCTCTTTCTTCGCTTCGTGTTCCTTTTTGATGGTTCTATTATCGCACTTTTAGGGACTGGCAACAGAAAACGCGGAGCAACAGCGAGAAAAACTTGGCGAAAAACGCTCTGTCTTCATCAATAGGCGTATCACAGTACATATATCATCCCCCTCAATCTTGTCTATATTATAGCATATCGGTGTTATTTTTGCAATAATAAGAACAGAGATTGAAGCTTTTCCACACAAAATCAACCAAAAGAAGCCTCATCCTCAATAGAATACAGCCTATCAAGTGCTACATCACGCATTGATCGTAAAGGACTCATGAGATTATAGGCGATATCTTCACACTCAATCGTATTAAGTGTATCCTGCGCCTTTTGAGCAATCAGAACAAACTGTTTTACCAGCCCTGAAAAAAACATCTCCGGCGCAGAAGAAAGAATATTCATCGCAGCAAGACGCAAACCTGATTCTGTAAAGTCCTTATGATTTTTGCAATATACAAGCATTTTTTCTTTTACTTCTTGCGGAGTATATTGAATGAGCAGTCCGCAAATATTGACGAGCTTCTTCCCTGAAAATTTTTCATCAATCACAAGATGCATAAAACTCTCTTTCATATTTACTTGTACATCCATCATTGAAATGAACTCAACCTGATAAGTCATTAAAAGATGACGTAGCTTTGAATTCATCTCGGCATTTTTAAACACAAGTTTTTTGAATATCGGCAAGCGCATCGCCTCACAAAGAAACATTTCAGGAACGATATAATAAATCTTCCCGAACGGAAACTGCTTGTTCCGAATAACCACAGAATAATACGGATTCATCTTCCCTCGGTATACAGAAAGCGAAGTTCCTTTTATAGAAAACTTCTCTAGAATATTATCAACTAGACGGACATGCTCAAACTTCAAAAACTCCATATCCGATGTAAAAAACACGATACTATCAAGTTGAACACCGTCTGCAAGAATGAGTTCCGAAAACGACTCATTAAAACATTCCATATCCTCTTTCAGAGACTCAATATCAACATTTTTTAAATAAATAGAACAATCCCAATTATCTACTCCTTCTACTGGAATTTGATTCATAAGCTCATCATAAGACATACCAAGCCAATCAGCCAAGCCATGCAGATTTCCATTCTCGATATAATTCTTGAATTTCAGTTCACTGAAAACTGTAATATCATTAGTGTAATAAAGCTCAGAAAAATGCATAAAAAACACCCTCTCCTATCCGACGATTTTTTCACTCATCATCGCACAGTTTTAATTGATTCTTTATTTCGATCCGGTCGAGCAGACTGGTTGAATCCCATTTCCCTGCAAATCTCCGTCTTGTTTTTTTTGACATAGGTAAGGAAATCCTGAACCTCGGTGAATCCTTTTATGATGTGGTTAAACTCACGACGCATTTTTGTTGCTTCTTTTTCTGTTCGCTGAACATTTTTTGACAATATTTTCATAGCCTCAAAAACAATGTCATCTCTATTTTGAGAAGTTATCGGCTCATGTGTCTCTTTTTTACGAGCAGATAAAAGCAACCGATTCATAACGCCTTCCACAGCTGGAGACGGACGTCCACCATTGCCTCGAAAAGCCGCATACGCATTCTGAAAGATTCGCTTTGCTCTATCGAATACGCCTTGCAAGACGTGTGTAGGAGCTTTTCCTTTCTCTAAGTACCGTTCAAATCCTCGCGCAAATCGCTCCTCCCGCCATTCGGCGCGAAGTGCTTGTTCTGCAGCAGTATTCTCGCTCTTTATTGCCACACGGATTGCCTCATCGCGGCGGATAAATTCCTTTTCCCAAGCTGTTCCACGATATTCCTCGATTTGTCCAGGTTTCCATTCAGCCCATTCGTCAATGGTCTTCAAATCCTTCTCTGCTACTTCATCTAGCTCTGATATTTTTTTTAAATCGTCATACATCACATGCGCAACCTCATGCAGAAAGGTCGTTTCATCCGCGTTCTCAAAAAGATTCACGATGCGCTTGCCATTTGTCAGAAAATCCGTGCGTCCTTGCATTACACCTTTTCTTTGTTGCTCTCGCTCAAGGATACGGATTGCTTCGTCATCAAAGACGACATAACTCCACCCATCACGATACGTCTTATATGCAAGCCCTTTGATACCATGTTCTTTCAAGTAAAGCGAGGCAGCCTGAGGATCACCATCAATAGGACGAGGCAACCTCTTGACAAAACGAAGAAGCGCTTCTTCCTCCGTTACTTCCTTGCGGATTCCATCTCCGAGAGCCCATGCAAAACATGCATAGATGTCAATGTCAGGATCTTGCACATCGCGACTCGCCCCAAATGTGTTATCGTAGCGACTTCTTTGTTCTTTCGTCAAATCCTCATAAGCGCTTTGAATCACATGTTTAACGAATGGCGTCTAACTACGTAAAGATCGCCGCGAAACAATCATTTCCTTTGTAGAGGGAATATCCACCTTGTAGATATGCGCCTCCCCTCTCGTTTTCTTGAACGATTCATAATAAAAAGAAGCGGTATTCTTGTACCGCGAGACATAGATACCATACCCCTGCGACTGCGCCCCCTCTCCACTGCCGATATGATTCATGTCAAAGGCGTCAAAGAGATAGGGAGATCCGTGCCAGGCCATCTGATATCTTGTTGGAAATTCTCGCTTGATCCGTGCGAGGTCTTCTTCGGTCTTTACATTCCTGAAATCTTCTGATACAATGAAAGTAGAATGAGCTTCAGTAAGTTCGGAGGCCACGGGGAATACGCCCTCGCAGGATCGAAAATACTTGAGGCTCTTATTTTTGTTGCATTGACACTCCCCATGCCTGAAAGGCAGGAGATTCTTGGTTCGACAACCACTGCGCCGCCTCCAAAGAA
>ULTB01039414.1_pt1 | contig 24818 bp, 31 predicted proteins | sample 1957251 | NCBI WGS metagenome assembly ULTB01 (sample SAMEA4835724, study PRJEB28245) | human gut metagenome | biome: gut microbiome; material: fecal sample | place: Denmark | collected 2008
ATAAACCTCTTCATGCAGTTTCATCGCCTTGTTATAATCCCCTAAATCAGAATAGGTGATTGCTAGATTAGAAAGCGATGTTAACGTATCTAAATCTCTCTCTCCCAGAATTTGTTTTCTAGAATTGTAAACTCTATTCTCCATTTCTAATGCCTTGTTGTAATCTCCTAAATTAGAATAAAAAATTGCTAGATTGGAAAGTGATGTTAACGTATCCAAATCTCTCTCTCCTAGAACCTCTTTTCTTGCATTATAAACTTTATTCTCTGTTTTTAAAGCCTTATTGTAATCACCTAAATGATAATAAGAGATTGCTAGATTAGAAAGTGATGTCAATGTGTCTGGATTATTCTCATCTAAAAATTCCTTTCTTCCGTTATAAACTGCTTTTCTCATTTCAAACACCTTGTTGTAATCTCCCAAACATTCATAAGAAATTGCAAGAGCCTCTAATGCATCTAATGTATCTGGATGTTTTTCTCCTAATTCGTATTTATATAAAACATATAAATCTTGATAAGCATTTTTTGCTTTTATATAATTTCCTGCATCAAACGCTTTATTTCCTTTATATTCTTTATATGCACCTTCTGCTTTTATAAAAAATTTACCGACTAATGACTTGCTCATATATATTCCTCACAATACTATTCTACCCTAATAAAATAGACTTATATCTTATTAGGTCCATCATTTATTACCTTCTAACTCCAATAAAGCTTCTTTTCTATCTATACCACCTGCATAACCTGTTAAGCTTCCATTACTACCTAACACTCTATGACAAGGTACTATAATACTTATTCTATTATGTCCTACTGCTCCTCCTACTGCCTGTGCAGAGAATCTTTTAACACCTCTTCTTTGTGCTAATATATTCGCAATCTCTCCATAAGTCATTGTATGACCATAAGGAATATCACAAAGAATCTCCCATACTTCCTTTTGGAAGTCTGTACCTATTAAATGAAGAGGAAAATCAATAGATGGCTGTTCTTTCTTAAAATAAAGATCAAGCCATCTCTTTACCTTTAAAATAAGTTCTGTTTCTTTTTCTTCATAAGGTTCTATTAATCCTGATGCATAATACTTCTGATTCTCAAACCATAAGCCATATACACCTATTTCATCTATCGCAATAAGTATATCTCCTAAAGGTGATTGATAGTGTCCAATATAAGTCATATGAAATCCTCCATATATCTATCATATCAAAAAAAAGACTCATAAGATTCCCTTAATTGAATTGTTTATGCTTATTTTCAATAAAGTCATGATACCATTTAAAGCTATCTCTCTTATATCTCTTGTAAGTACCCTGACCTAGATTATTAGCATCTACATAAACAACGCCATAACGTTTTTCCATTTCACAGCTTCCTGCAGAAACAATATCAATAACACCCCACATGATATAGCCAATAACATTTACACCATCATCAATCGCTTCATCAATCTGTTTAAAGTGCTGTTCAAGATAATCTATTCTATATGGATCATAAATGAGACAATCTTCATGGGAGGAAGTAATCAATGTATTCTCCCCAGTTTTCAAATAAAACTGTCGCAAATCTTTCATAGAATCCAATCAGTTTTCTATTTGTCCATCCACCATAATGTTCTACTAGGTATAATGGAACAGCATAATGATTCATTGTGAGGAAGATCTTCATACCTGCTTTATGTACTTCTTTGAAGATATGATCATAGAACTTGATTCCTTCTTCATTAGGTATTTCTTCATCTCCATGAGGATAAAGTCTTGCCCAGCTGATTGAGAAACGATAGATATCAATACCTAATTCTTTAAGTAAGGCGATATCTTCATCAATATGATGGTAACCATCACTGCCCTGTCTAAATGGATAGTGACCTATTCCTTCACATTTCTTTGCTTCATTAATAATATCTTGTGTGAGTAGTCTTATAGATGTTGTAGCATCAGATGTTTTTTTAGATAGGGTCTACAATTCTGTGTATCTAAACCTTTACCGCCTTCTTTATAACCACCTTCATACTGACTGCTGGCAGTGGATCCACCCCATAATATGTCTTTTGTTTTTGCATTGTTGTCTTCTTCATTTAAAAAAACTAAGATTTTCACCCTAGTTTCTTTGCAAGCTTATAAGCACCATATTCCGGTGTATGGATAGGTGAAATAAGATTCTCTATTGTTTCATTTAGAATAGGTAGAATATACTTGGAAGCATGTTCAAATACGCCTCCAATATAAGAAATACGGGGTGTTGAATCATGTTCTTTTAAGAGTGTTTGTATGAGTGAACGAATTTCTAATGCTGCCTGTTTATATATTTCTATCGCATAAGGATCTCCATGATTGGCAGCTAATCCATTGATATAAGCATAGGATGCAGTAGATGTACGATCAAGACTATTCATAAATGTGATAATATCATAATCAATATCTAGATGACATTCTTCCATAACAAGATCATAAAGAACTGTTTTTTCTAGTCTACCATCTATTTCTTTACAGAATATATTAAACATCTTCTTCGCAATCCAATAAGCACTGCCTTCATCTCCTAATTGATAACCCCAGCCTCCACAACGTGTGAGCTTATTATTCTTAAGTGATAAAGCAATACTGCCTGTTCCTGCAATGACCACAATACCATCATGACCATCTAATGCACCTTCTATCGCAATTCTTACATCACTTTCTACGACAAAAGGTCGATCTCCAAATGCTTCTTTACATATGTATTCTATTTTATCTCTTAATCCTTTCTGTTGGCCATATCCTGCAAGTCCTGCACCAATAATGGCAGTATGATCAGGATCTAGCTGATTGACACCATCTCTTAATATTTCAATAGATTGATCTTGTGGCTGAGTTAAAACATGTACTGTAGGAAGGATTAATTCTTTTAAACGAGATCCGTTCTCATCAAAAAGAACCATCTTTGTTTTTGTTCCTCCGCCATCTATACCTATATACAACATTTCTATTACCTCTTAATTTTCAGATGCTTCGTTTGCCTTTTCTTCTTCTAATAATTCATTATCGTACATCTTAAAGAATGGATGATACATAGTTACCATTATTAACACTATTTATATTGTGTGTTATTCATCCCACACCTAAAGGAGTGGGCTTTCCGCACAGTTTTTTTAAAGCACTCTTGAAACCAAACATAGGGATATCATAATCCGTCATACCAAAGACATTCTTGTTTTGATTCTTTACAACGTACTTATTCATCTCATATCTCCTATAGATTACTTTTTACAGTTTGACTGATATTTCCATTGTTTTTAAGAAGAGCTTCTTCACATTCTTTTTCATCTTTACCTGTTAAACCAGATAGAATCGCAATCTTTACATTGTAGTGACATTTAGTTAATAGTGCGATTGATTCCTCTTCAGAACAATCTAAAGATTGTGAGACAATGTTGACAGCTCTGATCTTAAGTTTTTCATTGGTGGGCTGTACATCAACCATAAGGTTTTTATAGACCTTTCCTCTTTTGATCATTACAGATGTAGAAAGCATATTTAAGACAAGTTTTTGTGCGGTCCCTGCCTTCATTCTTGTAGAACCAGTCACGACTTCTGCACCTGTAATTACTTCTATTGGATAGTGGGAGTATTTTGATATTTCCCCATTGTGAACACAACAGATAGAAACTGTCTGGCATCCTAATGTGCGCGCATATTGAAGTCCGCCAATGACATAAGGTGTTCTGCCTGATGCTGCAATACCACATACAACATCTTTGTCTGTTAAGTGGATATTCTTTAAGTCCTCTACAGCGAGTTCCTGAGAATCTTCTGCACCTTCTATTGCAGTTGTGAGTGCGATGTTCCCACCAGCTATTAATCCTTGTACTAGTTGAGGATCAACACCATAAGTAGGAGGACACTCTGATGCATCTAGTACACCTAATCTCCCTGATGTACCAGCACCAATATATATCAATCTGCCACCTTGACTCATCTGTTGATAGATACAGTCAACAGCATCTGAAATTTGCGGTAAGACGTCTTTTACAGCTAATGCAACCTTCTGATCTTCATTATTAATAGTTGTGAGAATATCTATCGTAGACATTTCATCTATATGTAATGAGTCAGGATTTGACTGTTCTGTATCTAAGTTATTTAAGTTCATTCTTGTTCCCCCCTTCCAATATCATTATAGACTTGTTGAAATGTTATTTCTAAAGCAAAAGACTCATACTGAAATATGAGTCTACTTTTTGAGTATAGAGACATTGTCTTTAGAATCTATGAGATTCTTTTTATGTTCTTCAAAGTTCTTCTTAAATACACCATAGTACAATAAGTCAGTTATCACAAATGAAGAAATACGAGAAGAGACAGCACCAATACGTAGGGCTTTTTCTTCACTTGGTACTTTGAGTGAATAAGTACTTAGTTTAGAGATTGGATTAGCGTTAATTTGTGTAATAGATATAATTGGTATTTGTTTTTCATGTAACACTCTAGCAACATCTACTAAACCATTCGTAGAACCTGAGTAACTGATAATAAGTGCTGCATCATTTTGATCCATGCTTTGAGCGAAGGTCATCTGTACATGAAGATCAGCGTTATAGATCACCTTCTTACCTATACGCATGAGTTTTTGATAGATATCTAAACCAATAACAGATGAACCACCTACACCAAAGAGATAGATAGTAGAAGCGTTATTAAGTAAATCTATTGATGCTTCTAGTGTATCTATGTTGATTAACTGATATGTTTTTAAGACTGTATTCATGTTTAATCTACAGCCTTTTTCTACTAGTGTACTAATATTATCTTCTGGCTCAAAGATGAGATCTACTTCTTGTTGTTTTTCTTCTTTAGTTGATTGAGCTAAGTTCATCTTTAAATCACTGAAGCCTTTAAAGCCTATTTTCTTTGAGAAACGGATAATAGCAGCTGCAGAGGTATTAGTCTTTTCACCTAGTGCTTGAGCAGAATCCTGTAGGATGTCATTTTCTAGTATGTATTTAGCTATGAGCTTTTCTGTTGCAGTGTAGCTATCATTGTATTCTTTAATTCTTAAATATGCGTTCATGAGATCACCTCCGATTACCCCTATTATAGCATATAGAAATAGTTGTTTTGTATATGAAAATATTTTCTAGAGAGGGGATTGGAAATCATGAGGTTTCCGCATTTACCATTATATACTGTCAAAAAATTCAGTTTTTATAGAAAACATCATGATTAAGTTGTTCACATCATTTTAATCAGTGCTTAAAAAGATTACCAAGATTCAACCTATTTCATTGTCCTTCTTATGATTTTTTTGTTTATTATTCTTATCAAATTATATTTTCCCTTCAAGAATTAAATATATCACTTTACCATAAAATATAATTCTTTTTACCTTTATGTTTTTTAACTTTTTTCCTCTATTCTTACCTGATAACATTTTATCCCAATATTCATCTATTTCTTTATTAGTTAAACTATCATCAAATACCTTTGAATAGTTTATGAATTGTTCTTTGATATCGTCATTAGCCACATTATCGGAATTATTTAGAACAGCAACAGCCATTTTATTCCCAAACATGTTTTTACGTTGTATCCATATCCCTAATTTCTCGTTTGATATATCAACTATACTAGGCTCATCTTTTCCTTCAAGTTTTTTCATACTTACCATATCACTGGTAATATCTGGATCATTAATTTCGTTATATTTATTCAAAAAAGAATTAATACTTTTATCTTTTTTATAAATCAACTTTTCTTTTACCTTTTTCTTAACTCCAAAGAAACTATTTTCTAATGTGTGTTCAGTTGTACTTTTTGATTTATTTGTTGTACTGCAGCTTACTAATACTAAGCAAAGAAGCAGTATGATTATTTTCTTCATAAAAACTCTCCCTTTATTTAACATTTCCACTAATCATCACTATCTGTAAAGTCCATATTTCGCTTTCACATTTAACCCATATCCAATTATTGCACCAACTATACCACCAACGATATGTGCTATATTTGAAATATTGTTTTGTACCGCAATACCCTCATATACCTGCTGTCCAATATACAACCAATATAAATGTAATAAGAATTTCTTCTTCACTAAAATCAATAAATGAAACAAGCATATTAAAAGCAAAAAACTACTCCACTCTACTTCTTGTTGTTTTTCTTCTTTAGTAGATTGAGCAATGTTCATCTTTATATCACTGAACTCTATAAAACCTATTTTCTTTAAGAAATGAATGATAGCTGCTGCAGAATCATGCAGGATATAGTCAGCTATCATCTTTTCTGTAGCAGTACAGCTATCGTTATATTCTTCTATTCTTAAGTATGCATTCATAGGATTACCACCGATTAACACCATTATAACATATACAAATACTTGCTTTGTATAGAAAAAGAAAAGAGCCTTTGTGTTTGAATAGTCAAATACAAAGGCTTTTTCAGGAGGTTATTTTATTTGTATGTAAATTTAATAATAGCACCTAGTCCTGATAATAGGACAATTGACGGCATATATGATACAAATGTAGTAATCAAATTTGAAACCGTACTCGCAATCCAAGGCCCAAACATAGGAATAATTAAATATATTAATAAAAACTGAATGATATGATCCATAAGCTTATATACTAATCAATCCATTGATTGATTACCTTTCTTTAGATTTTTCATTATTCATTGTTTAATTAGACTAATAGAGATAAATCCTGCCTAAAGTGTTTTGAGTAAATCTGTTACATAGGTTATACTTTATGACAAAAGGAGGAGGCATTATTTGAATGCACAATAGGCAGGTTATTTAAAACTCTATGATTTGTTTTCCTTTTGCATCACCAGACTTCCTTCACCCTATAACGTATTAAGAAGGATTAATCAATCTCATTGTTTTCCGATAAAATAAGATCAGTATGGACCAGACTGCTAAGTGCTTTTAATGTTTCTGGATGCTGATTTCCTAGAATTTCTATTCTTGCAATATAAACTACGTTCTGTAGTTCATTTGCTTTGTTATAATCTTCTAAATCAGAATAAGAGTCTGCTAGATCAGCAAGTGCCGTTAGTGTATCTAGATGATTCTCCCCTAAGATTTCTTTACGTGCACTATAAACTGTATTTCTCATTTCTAGCGCCTTATTGTGATCTCCTAAATCAGAATAAGAGCTTGCTAGATCAGCTAGTGCTGTGAGTGCATCTGGATGTTTCTCTCCCAGAATTTCTTTACGTGCATTATAAACTATGTTCTTTAGTTCAAATGCCTTGTTGTAATCTCCTAAATCAGAATAAGAACTTGCTAGATCAGCAAGTGCTGTCAGTGTATCTAGATGTTTCTCTCCTAGAATTTCTTTTCTCGCATTATAAACTGTATTCTTTAGTTCAAATGCCTTGTTATAATCTTCTAAATCAGAATAAGAGCTTGCTAGACTAGCAAGTGCTGTGAGTGTATCTAGATGTTTCTCTCCTAGAATTTCTTTTCTCGCATTATAAACTATGTTCTTTAGTTCAAATGACTTGTTATAATCTTCTAAATCAGAATAAGAGTCTGCTAGATCAGCTAGTGCTAATAGTGTATCTGGATGTTTTTCACCTAGAACATCCCTTCTTTTCACATAAACTTCTTCATGTAATTCCAATGCTTTGTTGAACTCTCCCATGTTTCTATAAAAATCAGCAAGATCATTCAATGCAATTAATGTAACCGGATGACTTTCCCCAAACTCACTTTTATAGATATCGTATATTCTCTGATAAGCATATTTTTCTTTTATGTACTTTTCAATACTGTTTACTCCTCTCATATACTTACTTAGATATTCACTTAAAAAACTATTCATACGTATTCCTCCTCTAGATTAAGATTTCTATAAAACATTCATGGCTCATATTCCTTTTGCATCACCAACCTTCACTTATAATGTATGTCCTTTTATTTTTCCCTTTTTTTACACATTCTTTATTGAATAATTGAATCCTATAAAAAAGAAGATAGATAGACTACAAATCATCCATACTATCCTCATATATAGTTCTCACCATCTGTGATCTGTTATTCTAATTTAAATTTTCTTCATCTACTCCCTCATATACTTTCATTAACTTATTATTGATACTCTCTTCATCTGACATCATTAAATGTTTAAACCTTTCTATAGACTCATCAAACATATTTGGATCATAAGTGATATCTTTAGCCAAAAATAAATTACCAGCATTGTAATAAGTATCAATCTTTAACAGAAGTGCATGTTTAGTAATCATAATTTCATCCAAACAATGTTGCTGTACAATTTCAATAAGTTTAGTGTACAAACGTATCTTGAACAAATATTTAGACATTTTGTTTTTTCTAGAACTGTAATCATCACTCTTTCTAACAAACTCACGAGAAAATTTCATTACATATTTACTACGTTTGATATGATATTGATATGTTTTGTCATGATAGAGTTTGATGTTCTGACTAATATACTTATCAAACATACACTTATGTTGCTTTGTATAATCTTCCATTCGTTGTGATCCATAGACTAATGCATGAGTGATTCCATGTAAACGTGTCAGATATAAAGGGTGATTTAATCCCTTATACTTAATACTATTCAATTCTTCAATTTCTTTTTTTGATTCAATTTTATCTAATGATTCATATTTCATTGTTATCACCGTCCTCACTTATAATATATGTCCAGTTATTTTTCCCATTTTTGTTGAATATAAAACCCTATTCTTACTAAAACAGGGAAAAAAATACTCCCTTACATTATGAGTAAAGGAGTTGAGTAAAATGTCAAATAAAGTATGGGATGAAGAAAGAATTAGAGAAGAATTTAAAAGACTAGATAACATGACTGGACTACATGGAGCTGATTTACCTATCACATTTGGGAAAGCTAAACATACATTAGGATGTTTCTATATTGATACTATTAATAAAAAACCTAAGAAGTTTCATTTCTCATTGTTTTATTTTGGAAATCCTGAATGGTCAGAAGCATCTGCTTTAGATGTAATCAGGCATGAATATGCGCATTATATGGATTATATGTTTAATGGTAATTCAAGTCATGGTGCTTCATGGAAAGCATGTTGTCGAAAGATTGGAGCATTACCTTCAAGGCTTTATAATCCAAAAGTAGAAGAGATTAATCTCCATATGGAGAATAAACAAAAGGAACTTGATACACAGATTGAATCTATTAAACAAGGAAATATGGTTATTCACCCTACATATGGTATTGGTATTGTGAATAGTATTTCAGATGATAAAAGAAAACTATACACTAACTTCAACAATGAAATGAGATGTTTAAGTGCTCCATGGGTGACTGAACATTGTCAGATTGTTAAGTAAGGACCTGGAAAATCATTCCAGGTCCTTTACTATTAGAAGTCTATTTCATATTCCAAAATACTTTTAGCTTCATTTTGTACTTCACTTGATACTGTTGTATTACCTGCCATCTTCAAGCTTTTCAATATCATATCTATCTTCACGGCATCAGTTTCCTTTAATCCTGATGAACTACTTAATTTAATATTTAACGTCTGATGATTAAGTGGTCCTTTAGGATCCATACGCATCTTAATTAAATTCTCTATATTAGGATCATACTTCAAATATCTTACATGAGGCATGACTGGTTCATGTCCAGGGAAACTCATTTCAGCTGCAATATCCATTCTATCATACTTCTGCTCTGTCGCATTCATTTGTACTGAACCATTGCCCTTTTTATGAATTGATCCTTTTCCATTAGCACTCTTCTTACTTAAAGTTGTTTTTTCTTTCATATATGTAACTTTAAAGTATTTAGCACCTAAATCTTGCGCAATCTTCTGTAATTCACTCACACGTGCCTGTTTCAATCGATCAAAGTACTCATCTAGCACAATATAACTATCACCATCTGTAGGATCCATATAATAGAAATTCACTTCATCATTCGGATAGAAATTTAATCCAAACTTATTGACTGAATCCTTAAAGATATTCATCCATATTTCACCTTTACAAGTAGCCCAATACCTAATAGAACCCTTGCATACTTCTATGTCGAATTTCTTATCTCTTTCTACAATTCTAATTAGTCTTGAATAGCGCATTCCATTTAAATCATGTAAGAAAATTGGCTTTAATCTATTTAAATTCCATTGACGTTTACCTTCTTCAATTGTTTTAGCTAAATTCTGAGCTACATCTGATGCAGCATCCCAAAATTCTTTTGCTTTGTCTACTGCAGCATCGCCTAATTCTTTAGCATGCTTATCTAACTCTGCATCAGTAACTTCTTTGACTACTTTCACTCTTGCATCATCAATTCTATCTTTGACACCATCAATCATTTTATTGACCTTCATAAGTTCTTCCCTCCTACATACCTTGTTCTTTTCTTATTTGTTTGATTTGATCTTTAAATGTCTTATTATTCTCTTCACTCTTTACTGGAATAGAATATCTCTGTATATATTCTATCACTTTCTTTTGTTCCTTTAAAACTCTAATCGTATAATTGATTTTATTTACTTTCTCTTCTATTACAGTTTCCTGCTTCATTCCTTCTAGAATCAGTTTTATTTCCTTTAAATCTAACCCCATTTCCTTGTACCATAAGATTTTCCATAGTCTTTCCATTGTCTCATCATCATAAAGTCTATAATTATTCTTAGAGCGTTTCACAGGTAATATACCTTCATCATCATAATATTGTAATGTACGCTTACTGACTCCTGATAACTTACTCACTTCTTCAATCTTTTTAAACACTTTTACATCCTCGTAACTTGAGGATACGCTATCACGTAAACGTGATAGCAATACCCACCCTACGAATCTCCTTTCTATTAGAGCGGATGTAAAAATCGCGTAAAAAAAAGATGGGCAAAAATGCCCATCTTGAGTCTTATGCGTGTTTATTTCTTTTTTTACGTCTTTCTTTTCTATTCTTAGGTACAGGTGCTTCTTCCTCTATACCTACTACTGTTGTTTTCGCAATATAGTCATGAATAGCTCTTCTAGAGCCTGTATTATAGACCATTACACCTGAGATAATAGTCAATACAGCACCAATAGCTGTTAAGTAATATTCAAAATAGATTCCTGTCGCAAGAGTCAACATCTGTCTTAAATAACGACTCACAATCATAGATACACTTTCAATAAGTAATAAGCCAACAATGTTTCTTAATACAAGTGTTTTGATATCTAGTGGCTGCCAGTCTAGTCTGACAATCTTAAGCTTCATAATCTTCTTACCAAGTGTCTGACCTGGATACACTTTATATGGGATATATACAAAATAGATTACTGCAACTACTAAGCATAATAATCCTGCGACATAACCCCACCATTTAGGAAATCCTAAAGCGGCAAATACATATAAATCACTAAACATATCATCACGTTTAGTAACCATGCTGTAGATTGCGACGGCAGGTAATCCACAAAGGATACCTCCAATTACCCAGTCTAAAACATAGGCAAATACTCTAGAGGCAAAAGGGACTTTAGATGGCTTTCTATCTAGCCAGAATGTTAGTTTGTTCCATAAAATACGCATAAGACAATCTCCTTCTATTTATTATATAAGTAATCCATTGCTTTCTTGAATCGTTTTAATCCTTCTTCAATCTTAGAGCGAGGACAACCTAAGTTCATTCTTAAATACTTTGCACCATTTTCACCATAGATTTCACCTTTCATAATGGCGACTCCTCCCACATTCACGAGTGCATCCTGAATCTCATCAGAAGTGAATGGGACATCTCTTGCATCAATCCAGGCAAGATATGTGGCTTCTGGTCTTTGGAACTTGAAGTCTTTTAATTCATCTCTTATAAAGTTTTCTACGAGTTCCATATTTCCACGAATATATTCATTTAACTGATCAATATAGTCATCACATTCAGTATAACCAATCATAGTGGCATACATACCAAATATACTTGCTGAATTAAGAAAATCTCTTCTTCTTGTTACACCTAGGAATTCATCTCTGATCTTTTCATCAGGGATAATAACATAAGAGCCTATGAGACCTGGTGTATTTAATGTTTTACTTGAAGAACTTGCTGTAAAGATATCTTTATATTCACCATAGTATTTCATTAATGGATGATGTTTCGCATCTTTAATTCTAATATCCATATGAATTTCATCTGAAATGATCTTTACATGATATTTCTTACAGATTTCAATCATACGATGCATTTCCTCATCACTCCATATTCTACCTGTGGGATTATGTGGTGAACAAAGAAGTAATAGAGTACTTTTCTGAGCCTGCTTTTCAAATACATCAAAATCAATCTTGAATGTACCCTCTTCCTTTATCAGATGATGTGAAAGAAGTTCTCTATCATTTTCTTTAATCACATTAATAAAAGCATCATACATAGGGTTCATAGTCAATACCTTGTCATGAGGTTGACTTAATAAGCGAATGAGTAATGACACAGAATACATCACAGATGGGCTATAAAGAATCCAGTCTTCTTCCATATCTGTATCAAATCTTCTTTTGAAATAAGTAGTAATAGAAGATTTGAAATCATGATGATTCCATCTTGTATAACCATAAATCTGATGATCTGCTACTTCATGAATCTTTTTTGTGATTGGTTTAGGAATAATAAAATCTGTATCAGAAATAGAGAATGGTATTAAATCCTTCTTATTAAAACGGTCTTCAATATAATCCCATTGTGTACAATAAGTACCTAAACGATTATGTACTTCATCAAAATCATAATGCATACTATTTTTCCTCCAGTATTATATAGTCCTTAGTTGTTTTATTAAGTGGAACACCTACTCCATTTTCAATAAGGACATCATCTTCTATTCTAATGCCACCTACTCCAGGTATATAAATACCAGGTTCACATGACATCATCATACCTTCTTTTAAAACTGTCTGACTCTTACTATTTAAAATAGGTCCTTCATTACTATCAGTCACACCTATTCCATGTCCAAGTCCATGATCAAAATACTCACCATAACCTGCATCAACAATCACTTGTCTTGCAGCCTGGTCACACTCACTTGCAAGAGCGCCTTCTTTAATAGCCTTTAAACCAGCAAGCTGTGCTTCTAATACAACATCATAGATTTTCTTGTAACGTTCCTCTGGCTCACCAATAAAGCATACACGTGTCATATCTGATTGATAATTATCATACTGAATACCAAAATCAATCATAATAGGTTCATGTGCCTTCACTCTTCTACCAGTTGGTCTACCATGAGGTAAAGCTGTTATTTCACCACTTGATACAATTGTATCAAATGACATCTGTTGTGCACCTGATGCAATAGAGTAATATTGAACTAAAGCACTGATTTCATACTCAGTCATACCTACTTTAATGTGTTCAATGACCTTTGAATAGATATCATCTGTAATCGCAATTGTTTTTCTCATTGCGGCTATTTCTTCAGAGTCTTTCACAATTCTTAAATTCATTATATCTTCATCTAATAAACAAATATCAACACCCAATTGTTTCATTTGTTCATATTCATTAACTAGTACTTCATCCGCTTCTACACCTAGATTCTTACAGTTCTCTTCCTTAAGTAGTCTTTCTACTGCAGCTAAATAGTTACGGCCTGTTGTATGAGGATTATGAAGAACGATTTCTAAATCAAATTCTGTTTCTTTTGCTTCTGTAAGATATCTACCATCTAGAATCAAATAACCCTTAGATTGTGTAATCAGAATCTTACATCCACTTCCTGTCATTGTAGACATCCACTTCTTCATTGTTTTGCTTTTGAGTAATAAAGCATCTATGTTCTTCTCTTTTAAATAGTTCTGAACTATATCTATTCTTTTAGCCATATGTATATACCTCTTATAAAAATATAAGGGGCAAGCGAATGCCTGCCCCTTTGATATTAAAAGTCTAAGTCTAAATCGTCTAAAATTGCAGCATCTTCGTCTGAAATAACATTATTAGTATCTTTCTTTTTAACATCTTGTCCATAACGTTTTTCATAAATCTTGAAGAATGGATACCACACAACAATTGATGCAATCATCTGAGCCGCATTGACTACAATAGACATCATGTCGAAGTTAGTTAAGTAACCTTCTAAGAATACACCAACGTATGGAGGTGTAAAGATAGATTTTTCCATAATTCCAAAGTACATAGCGAAACCACCAAAGCTTCCAATAATTCCACCAAAGATTACGTAAGGAATAAAGAATATAGGGTTTAATACGATTGGAGCACCAAATAGGATTGGTTCATTGATACCAAATAATGCTGGAATAAGGGCAACACGTCCTACCTGTTTTAAAGCCTTGTTCTTAGATAATAAGCACCAGAATACTAATCCGATTGTAACACCAGTACCAGTGAAGTTACCAAATGCTGATTCAGGACCTGGACAGTAGAAATGAGGTAATGGCTGTTTAGCTAAGCTTGCAGCGATATTGTCAGCTAAGAACTGAGTTGAGATTGGGCTTGTAATAGGGCTTAATACTGATGGATGAATACCAAAGAAGAATAATAAGCACTGAAGCATTCTTAAGAATAAATAAGCAATTGGGTTATCCATTGAACCTACTAAAGGTGCAAATAACTTAGTAAAGATTAAAGGTGGCATTGTATTGAATACATTGATACATACAATACGTACGATTAAGAAGAAACCAATGACGATCACTGATAATGGAATCATTTCAAATGATCTGGATACGAAATCAGGAACTGATTCTGGCATCTTGATAGTGAATTTCTTCTTTTTACACCAGCGGAATAATTCAACCGCAATGATAGATGCGAACATAGCCGCAAATAGACCCTTAGGACCAAAGAAAGTAGTATCTAATCCTCCACCTTCTTTTGTCTGGTAAGTCATGATAAAGAAAGAGATTAATGCCATGCTGACAGCACCAGGAATGTCCTGTTTATAACTGTTAGCTAAATGATATGCAATAATGATTGATACATATACTGACATTAAAGCCATACCTACATTGTATGGAATGTAGATTAAATCAAGATTCTTTAAGATCCAAACTGATACGGGATGTTTTGCACCAATCATGTTTGGGATAGCTTCTGGAATCAAACAGAAACTACCAATGATTAGTAATGGTGTTAAGGCAACCATTGATTTTTTAATAGCACTTAAATGAACCTGTTTATCCATCTTGTTTGCAAGTGGAGTCAAGTACTTGTTCATAAATGCTTCGAATTTATCAAACATTTTAGTCCCTCCAAATTATTTTTTTATTTTGCCATGTCTGCTTTTCTACGTGCGATTAATACCTGTTTCATAACAGTTGCACCATCCATTTTTCCATATACTTCTTGATCAACGATTACATATGGAATATGGTATGGTTCAATAATTGGCTTGATGTAGTCCAATTTATGCGCAATCTGTGGTCCAATAACTAATACATCGCAGTCTTCTACTTCACTCTGTAAGATATCTACTGGAATCGCAACAAAGCTGAAGTCATCTTCATTTAGCTTCGCACTCTTCTTAACGATGGCTTTCATGCTGTCCATCAACATAGTTGTTGAGAAACCACCTGCACAACATAATACGATTTTCATTTTACTTTCCCTCCTTTGCTTCAAAGATTGTTATTAACTCTTCAATTAGATCCCTTGCTAATTGAGATGTCATGTAATGGTCCTGGGCATGAACCATTAATAACCCAACTACTGGCTTTTCTTCAGTGTCTGACATTTCAGCCTGAATAAGCTTAGTCTGAATAGAATGTGCTTCGATGTCTATTTTTCTTGCTTCATCTAATAGTCTTCTCGCTTCATCATATTCTCCTGTTTTTACTTTCTTCAATGCTTCAAAAGCCATAGATTTGCTTTGTCCTGATGAAGAAATGATTCCGATAATTTGTCTTTCCATTTCAGTCATGTTCTTAACCCTCCGTAATAAATGTTGTCATTGCCTGATATTGTGAATTATCTATTTGTATTAATTTACAAATCAATTGAATCAAATGCTGTAAGTCATTGCTATGAACCATTGAATAAGATCCATGACAATAACGTAGTGGAATACCTAATACAAGTGCTAAGCGTCCTCCCGCTTCTAAATGTGCATTACCTGCATCTGTTCCTCCACCCTTAAACATATCGCACTGATAAGGAATGTTATTCTTATCAGCCACTTCTTTAACATAGGCCAATAGTTTTCTATTAGGAGCCATTGTTTTATCATAATGAATAATCATTGGACCATGTCCAATCAATCGGGTATTTGTATAGTTCTTTACAAGTTCTGGATTATTTGCGACATCAATCGCATATACGATATCTGGATTAATAAGATGTGTAGCTGTTTTTGCACCACGTACACCGACTTCTTCACTACTTGTTGCAACGAAATATAAGTCATGTTCATTGAACTTCACCTGCTTTAAAGCTTCTGCAAGTACATAACATCCTGAACGGTCATCCATTGCTTTACCCATATAAACATGGGGCTGAATTTGACGCATACTTGATGCAAAGCAGACCATATCACCAATAGAAATACCAAGGTCTTTCACTTCCTGGGCTGTTTCGCAGCCAATATCCACATACATATCTTTAACCTGGCCATTACTATCCTTAGTCACATTCAATAAGCCTTCATACTTACGTCCATCAGATGTTGTCACACGCACAATCTGCATTTCCTTACTCTTATCTAACACGCCACCTAATGGCATTAAATAGAGGAAACCAATATCTGAGATATATCTCACTTCAAATCCGACTTCATCCATATGTGCACAAAACATGATCTTTAAAGGATTTAAACTACATCCCTTTTTATGAAAAATCACACTGCCTAAAGAGTCACAATAGACTTCGTCACAATAATCTTTTAATTCATGATAGAGAATATTTCTTACTTCATCTTCACATGATGCAATACTATCTGCATCACTGAGTCTTTTAAGTAATTCATCATTCATGTTGAACACCTCCTAATTCATCTAACACTGCCATCATTTCTTCAAATGACTGGACTTCTAAAATTCTTTCTATATATTTTGGTTCATGCATAAGCGCATAGAGCTTCTTTGTAAGAACCTTATACATTTCTATCTGATCCTTTCTTAAACAAATCATGAATACGAGTTTGACTGTTTTCTCGTGAGATTCAAATGGTTTCTTTAAGATTCTTACAGATATCATATTTTTTAATGCATCTGTTTCTAATGGGTGAGGAATACAGATTCCATTCATATAAATCGTACTGACATAGGATTCACGTTCTAATACAAGATCCGCAAATCCCTTCTTCCCATAGCCTTGTTCTTCTAATTCAATCGCCATACGATAAATCAAATTCTCATAATCATCATCTTCATCTATCTTAAAGAAATCTTTAGAGAAGAATGACTGATACATTGGTTTATCATTGACCAACGTATAGGATCATAGTCATCTGTCTGTAAGATCTGCTTAATACGCTGTAAATCCTTATCATCCAGTAATTCCTTGATATAGATAATAGGTGCCTGGATATCAAAAGAAAGCGGCATAATTGTAAATACAAGGTCAGGGCAATAATCTAGTAAAGCATCCTGTTGTAAGAATGAGAATGTCTTGACTGTTGCTTTTGGAAAAAGTGATTCTATCTGCAGTTTGATCATATAAGCACTGCCTCCTCCAGAGGAACAGACCACCCCAATACGATCATAAAGCTGTAGTTTTTGTTGTTTTTCCTTTTCCATATGTCCTGCAAAATGCATAGCGACAAATCCGACTTCATCAAAGGTTGGCTTGACATCATAGAGTTCATGAAGCATATCACAGAACTGTATGGCGATATTAAATACGACTGAATTGGTAATACTTAATTCGTTGGCTAATTCATTCTTATAGGAAATCTTGTCATGAAGACGATCTATAAGTAATGTGACATGGATAAGTAACATCTTCTTAAAGTCTTCATCCTGTAAGAATGTTGTTTCATATATTTCATCTGTTTTCTTTAAGAAGTCATTGATGACTTCTTCGAGATTGGTGCATTTAAAACCAATATTTTCTAAACGTTTTCTAAGATTCTTATTTAAGACTGTAACTAGTCCATCAATACTTTCATTAGAGAACTCAACATGATAGAGACCTTTCAACACATCAATCACTTTTTTAGCTAAGCGATGGATTGTAATATCCTGATATGTATAGTCTTCATCCTGTTCACTATGAATAGAAGCACTATAAACCATGATTTTTAAATAGGCTGTAATATTAAGTAACTCATTGTAGTTTACATTCACATTTTCCTGCGTAAGTAAACCTATAAAAGATTGTTCGACAAACTTAAAATCCTTTGTGACATCATTGACTGCTGTCTGAATAAAGAAGCTGCCGTTGATGTATTCTTCTGTAAGGTACATCTTAAAATCTTGGTGCAAGCCATTGATTTTAATTCCATAGTGTTGTTTTCTTTCGATTTCAAAATGATACGCCTTCGCAATTCTTTCTACGATATGCATATCATTCTTGATTACTGTCTTAGAGACCTGGAAGATATCCGCAATCTTATTCATTGAGATATAATCTTCTTGAATGGCAAGATATGATAATATATGCGCAGGTCTTTCATTAGTAGAAACATAGAATGTTTCATTCAATGTTTCTAAGAAATCATTGAACAATGTTTCATTGGTGATTTCTAATAAGTATCCCTGTTCTCTTTTCATATGAAGCAGGAATCCTTTACGTGGAGAAATGCGCATGAGATAAGAAATATCATTTTGAATTGTTCTTTTGGAAACATTGAATTTTGTCACAAAGTAATTCGTTGGCAGATATTTAGAATTGTCTCTGAGTTCTTTAAGTATTGAATATAATCGCACGTTTCTCCCTCCCTACAATCACATTATACAAAGTAAGCCCTTCCAATAAAAGGCAACCTTCTTCATATATACGTGCAATAAAATGTCCTTTAGTGATATTTTACCATACAGTTTTTTTAAAGTAACTTTCATAATGATTTAGGGAGATGTATGATTAATGAAGAGGTGATGCCAATGAAACATATTCATAATAAGTTAGTCAGAGATCGTATTCCTGAAATCATAGAGAATGATCATAAGACTTGTGTAACAAGAATACTCAATGATGATGAATATCTCAAATGTTTAAAAAATAAGTTATTAGAAGAGTGTCATGAGGTAATGAATGCTGAAGGTGAAGATATTAAGAAAGAGATAGCGGATGTATTAGAGGTATTAGAGGCACTAGAAAATACACTTCATATTAATCAGCAGGAAATAATGTCTATTAAAGAAAAAAAAGCACACAATAATGGTGCTTTTGATAAGAAGATCTATCTGGAATATGTAGAGGATTCTTATGAATAAGTATATACAGGACTGGCTTGATGTGATTGAGTATATGAATAATGATAATACATATAAGTTAGCCTGGGGACGTGCTATTCTTGAGAATGTATATACTCTTAATCACATAGAAGAAAATAATGTGATTACATTTGATGCAATAGCACATAAGATGGTGAAGTATTACTGGAATCAGACATTCTTCTTTAATTTAAGGCAAGGATCTAATATCAAAAAGAAACCTGTCATAGTCCAACAGGTTGATTTACTTATCGATAAGTATAAGGAATTATCTGGGTCTTCTATTCCTATCTGGTTTGATAAAGCTGAACTTGTATTAAACACAGAAGAAGACTTCTATAAGAATGTATTAAAGAAATGTGCAAGAAAGCTGAAGGATGATGTATCTTGGCGTTTCATGAATGTGAATAAGGAAACTAAGAATCTTTATGTACTTAATAAAGAGTATCTCTACATCTCAATCAATAAAGAACAGGTACTCTTATTGAAAGAATATGGCTTTGTTTTATCACAATTACTTAATTATAAATGGGCACAGTTATTAGAGAAGTTCAACAATGCCCCACGTATTACTTCTAAAGTAAAAGGTATCTCTGATAATCAGATCAGAAGAAATAATCTCACTAAATATAAAAATATCTTACTTGAAAATATGAATAAACCGATTGATTTCTATACAGGAGAAGAATTACAGCCTGATGATATTAGTGTAGATCATGTGATTCCTTGGTCATTTATGTATAGTGATGATATTTGGAATCTTGTTTTGACTTCTAAGAGTCATAATTCTTCTAAGTCCAATCATATTCCTAGTAAAGAAGTGATTGAACAGTTGAACCAAAGAAATAAAGAACTTGTAGAAACAATCAACAATAGTAAATACAAAGAAGAACTCAATATTGCGATTACGCATAGTTATGTGGATCAGTTCTATCTCTCAATGAAACTATAATTTTTTCTAGTTTTTTGAATTTTATTGAATTTATGTATAGAGTTTTCTACAATAATCATAGAGGAACTTAATTGATATTAAGCTGACTCCTTAAATAAAAAAGCCTATTGAGATGCTCATCTCGCCAGGCTTTTTTAGTTTGTATAAAATAATATTTATAAGGGGTTTTATTTTTAGATTTTTATTTGATTTTTTATATTCAATTGCATTGCGACAAGGATTTTATTAGTATACTTATAGAATGTTTTTTTCATAATATATTTTCCTTTTTGTCTGGCCTGTCTATTCATTAGACAGGCTCTTTTCTTGAATACATTTAAGCAGATCTTCGGGTGTGACCTTATATAATCTTGATAGGGCAATAAGATTGGTTGTATTGGGATCACTTGTTCCATTCTCCCATTTAGAAACAGCTTGTCTACTTACACCTAATGTTTCTGCAACAAACTCTTGAGTCATCTTACAACGGAGACGGTTTTCTTTAAGGGATTCTCCTAAAGATTTCGCATTCACTTTTTTCTCTTCTCGTACATCTTTAGAATTAATATATTTCTTAAGAGCTTTGACTATCAATATGAAGAGATAAACAGCTGCACAAAATAAGGAAATCATAAATACAATATACATGATGGCAATAATATAATTAATCACTTCATAGTTCATATCTCTCTCCTTTCATCTATTTTGTTCCATGACTCTTGATTTGATTTAAAGCACGTTGTGGAACTTTCGATTCAGATATAATCCTTTGGTTGATGACTATCTTCTTCTTTGTTTTTAACTTGATGTAAGTTCCTGGACAATAAGAGTCTGCATGAATAAATGTCACACGCATTGACTCTCCTAATGCATTATAACAAACAAGAACATATTCTTTACCAATGGGTTGTTTATGACCAAAATCATCGATAAGCCATGATTCTCTATTCACATCCACACGAGGAATCTGTGTATAGTAGCAGTCAGATAAAGTATGGTCAGTACTGTAATATCTGTTTACTGCAATTGTTACTATACCAATTAAAATAATAAATACAAACAATATGACCTTCTTTTTCATATTCACCCTTCTATTCTCCTTTTTGTTGAATAATGCAATAAAAAATAGACTTCCATGATCATGCAGGAAGATATTGGTTACTATGTCAAAAGGATCATGAAAGTCTTTATAAGATTCAGTTGGGGTTATAGTTTAAGCAGGATGTCACTAAAGACTGATGTTGACTACAAAATGAAAGCTTCACTACATTTGAAAGAATTATCCGGTTATTTATTCTTCTGTATATTCTAGGAAATTGAGAGTATCCACATTAATGATTTAATCCTATTATGAGTGGAAAGAAGTCGAGAAATGTATATCTCTGGATTAAATAGCATAAAAAAATTGAATGATGTAATAACCCCAGAATCTTATTGGCATACTTATTCATGATTCAATCAAAGAGTTCCCTCCTTAATCTCTTTGATAGTGCCATATTCTATGATGCAATGGTGCGTGACAAGTCCTTTTAAGTGGTTGATACAATGACTAGAGAGCAGTATCGTAATACCTTCTTTATTGAGTGCAAGAAGAAGCTGTCTAATAGAAGCTATTTCGTCATTATTGAGATCTTCCATTGGTTCATCAAGTAGGAGAATAGCTGGATGCCCTAAGAGAGCTTTCGCAATCGCAAGACGACACTTCATATCGTGTGAGAAGTCACGATAAAGTAACTGTTGGTCCTGCAAGCCCACGAGAGATAGGACATGTTCAACTTCTTTTTTGTCATGAATACCTTTTATGAGACAGTGGTAGTAAAGGTTTTTAGATGCATTCAAATGATTAAAGAAGTGGCTGTTGACAGCATAGCCTATTCTTTTTCTATTACGTCTTAAATACTTTTCTTGAGTACTTTCTAGAATACTCACTTGTCCTTGATCATAGTAGGTTTTACCAAGAATGATTTTAAATAGAGTTGTTGCCTGTTTCCCCACTATGCCATATATTTCTCCATACTTAACTGTGATGCTGATGTCATTTAATAAGGGATATCTGTTAGATATATGGTTGAGTGAGATTGCGTCCATTTTTTCAACTCCTTTTCACGAATAGTGCCTCAACAAGAATATTACGAAACCGCAGTTTCATCCACCAACTATCACGTAAACTTGAGTTGACATTTGTAGTTTTCCTCGGAAATAAAAAAGCCCCAGAACGGGGCTATACATCAATTTTCTAATAATGATGTAGAAGATGATATCGCAAATATAAATGTAGAACCATTATGAATAAGTGATGTTGTACTTGCAGGTAAGACACCAAACATACCTAATAGAATCAATCCTGTGTTCAATGTAACTATTTTTCTATAGTTACTTTTTATACGTTTCATTAATAATGCTGATAATTGTTTAAATACGACAATTTCTTCTAGTGAAGAAGATGTTAATGTAACATCTGCAAGTTCTCTCGCTATATCTGAACTATCTTGTAAAGAAATAGAGACATCTGCACAAGACAAGGCTGGAGTATCATTAACACCATCCCCTACCATGACAACTTTATGTCCTTCATCTCTTAATTTTTTAACATAGTTTGCTTTATCTTCAGGTAATACGCCTGCTAAGTAACCATCAATATTGAGTTCTTCCGCAATATGCTTAGCCGCATTCTCACTATCACCTGTTAACATGATGATATTCTTAAAACCACTACTTCTCAAATTTTGAATAGTTTCTTTCGCTTCTTGTTTAAGTGGATCATAGATAGAAATAATACCAGCGAGTTCTCCACCTATTGCGAGGAATATCAAAGAACTGGCACCTTCACTTTGTAAGTTATTGATGAGTGTTTCTATTTCTTCTGTTTTAGTAATATGTTCATCTTCAAATACAAAATGATCACTACCAATAATAGCACGCTGATCACGATATACTGTCGCAATACCATGCGCAATAATATATTTGACTTCTGCATGTTCTTCTTCATGATGCAAATGTTCAGATGATGCCTGTTTTACTATTGCATTGGCAACACTATGTGGGAAATGTTCCTCTAAACAAGCCGCAATACGTAATACTTCTTCACGTGTATAGTTACCTATTGGTGTAACCTTCTGTACAAATGGCTGAGCATTTGTGAGAGTTCCTGTCTTATCAAAGACAATCGTATCTGCCTGATCCATTGCTTCTAGGTATTTACCACCCTTAACCATAACAGAATGACGACCTGCTTCCTGCATTGCACTAATAATAGAAATAGATGTAGAAAGCTTAATTGCACATGAATAATCCACAAGTAATACAGAAGAAGCACGTGTAAGGTTTCTTGTGGCAAGTAATAATCCAAAGAAAGCTACAAAACTATAAGGGACAATTGCATCTGCAAGATGTTCAGCTCCTGATTGAATACCTGCTTTCAGTGATTCGTTTGTATCAATCATATCTACAATCTTATTAATACGGCTTTCTAATTGCAGATTTCTAACTTTGATATAAATCTTACCTTCTTCTACAACAGTACCTGCAAAAACAGAACTTCCTTGTTTAACCATCTTACTTAATGGTTCACCCGTAAAGCTTGATTCATTAATCATGGCTTCACCATTTACTACTTCGCCATCTACTGGAACCATAGAACCTGTCTGTACGACTACAATATCTTCTTTCTGTAAATGAGTTGTAGGAATCTGTTTTTCTTTTCCTTCTTCTAATACCCATACTTTATCAATATTGACAGACAATGTTTCTTTAAGCTGTAATGATGTTGTTTTCTTTGTATAATCTTCAAGTAATGAAGAGATATTCAATAAGAACATGATATTACGTGCTGTACCCCATTGTCCTGATAATAAAGAAACAGAAATACTAGTGGCATCAAGTACTGGTACATCAATACGTTTATGTACAAGAGAGTCCAGTGCTTCTTTCACATATTGAATGGTATGATAAATGGTTAATACGTTTCTTATTGGTCATGGTAGAAACCATTTAGAGGCATATCTTCTTGTGATGATTGCAGTGAATTTTCCAATATATTGATCGTTGATATCACGGTGATCTATAAGATACTTGTTTTCTTTAATGATCTTTTCATAGGGTGCATCATCAAAGTGAGGGATATCTAGAGTGTTGATTTTGTCAATCAAAGCATCTCTTTGATCAACACTATAAGTAAATAGAATAGAACCTGTTCTTTCATTGACATCGGCTGATTCAACCATATCCCATTTACATAATGCGAAATGTAAGGCAAGTGCCTTATTTCTAGAAAAGCGATAACGGCCATAACGTATTCTCATACGTCCTGGTATGTCATGTACAATCTGATACTCTAACATTCTCTTATCACCTAAAAAATAGGAAATGACTATTTCCTATTTTGCTTCTTTCTTGCTTTTCGCTTCAGCATAGATATCTTTTGCATCTTCTACAATTGTATCATATGATGCAAGTGCCTGATCCTTTAACTGCATGCCAGTCGCAACTGATTTTACTGCAGCTTTTCTTGCACAATCGCTCTTTACGAACTTACTACCTGCCACTGTAGCGGCTA